>ERZ1292633.138-Hain-H41-02um-R1-138-length-98012-cov-19_pt1 | contig 98012 bp, 90 predicted proteins | sample MGYA00564406_ERZ1292633 | MGnify/ENA primary metagenome ERZ1292633 (study PRJEB36523, sample SAMEA6512639) | groundwater metagenome | collected 2019-01-08 | study: AquaDiva: Metagenomics assemblies of 32 groundwater samples
GAGGTCACACCCGTTCCCATCCCGAACACGGAAGTTAAGCTCTCCAGGGCCGATGGTACTGCATGGGTGACTATGTGGGAGAGTAGGACGCCGCGGGATTTAAATTGAAGCCCCCTGTTCTTCGGAACAGGGGGCTTCTTAATTTCGGTAAGGCAGACTCTTTCAGGAAAAGACCCTCTTATTTTCTGCTTTTTGCAGTTGCGTAGCGGGTTGATTGATTGTATCCTGAATCAGCGGCTAATGATCGCTGAGACCATGCTGTTTTCTGATTCGGCCGAATCAGCCAGGGCGGCCGTCTTGAACTTTAATAATCATATCGGAGGCGCACATGGACGTAAAAGACAGCAACGGCACGGCTCTCGCTGAGGGGGACTCAGTTCAAGTCATCAAGGACCTGAAGGTAAAAGGCTCGACCATCACGCTCAAAAGAGGCAAGGTCTTCAAGACCATTCGTCTTACATCCAAAGACGACGAGGTCGAGTGCCGCGAGGGAAAGACCACGATCGTCTTAAAGACCTGTTTTCTGAAGAAGGTCTAGGCAGGGTAGCGGCTATCGATGGGCAGTTCGACAGCTCGCCGGGCCGCTATCCAGTAGTCCAAGATAGCCCTTGAAATATGCAGGACAACTTTGTATCCTGTCTGTGCGATGAACCCTTTGAAAGAGTCTTCGACAGGACGCACTGCATATCCTCTCCTGATAATAGCCGTTGCTGTTATCATTCTTCTTGCGCCGTTTACCTCTAAGGCCTTTAATATCGACGACACTCTTTTTTTGTGGACCGCCAGGCAGATTTTGAGCGCCCCGTTTGACTTCTACGGCTTTTCAGGCAACTGGGCGAATGTCCAGAGCCCGGCCGTCGAGATAATAAAGAACCCGCCCCTTGCCGCCTACTATATAGCCTTTGTCGCCTTCTTCGCTGGTTTCGCCGAAAGGGCCATTCATCTGGCTTTCATCGTCCCTGCCGTAGCCTCTGCGATCGGAACATACCTACTTGCTTCGCGCCTGACTCGGTTGCCTTTTTTGGCCGCCCTTGCAGGCGTACTGACGCCTGTATTTATGGTCTCGTCAAATACCGTGATGAGCGACGTGATGATGCTCGCCTTTTTCGTATGGGCAGTTGTGTTTTGGATGAGGGGGCTTGAGCGCGACGAGCACTTATCATTTTTTCTGGCAGGGGTTTTTATCGCACTCGCCGCGCTTACCAAGTATTTTGCAATTAGCCTCATACCCCTTCTCGTTCTCTATGCTATCGTCTCCAGGGTGCGCTCCCTCAAGTGGGTCTTATGGATCATTTTCCCGATAGCTCTGCTTGCCCTATATCAGTACGGAACTGGCGTTATCTACGGCAAGGGTCTTCTGCTTGACGCGACCATCTATGCATCTAAGGTCTCAGGTGAGGGGACAGGGGGCATCGAGAAGACCTTCGTCGCACTCCTATTTACAGGGGGGTGTATGTTGACGGCCGTCTTTTACGCGCCGCTCCTGTTGGGTAAGAGATGGATTGCGGCAGGTTTTTTTGCGATTGCGGCTATTGTCCTTGGCCTCACGCAGATAGAAGTCCTCTCAGGCGCGCCGCTTGTTACTGACGACGGGTACCGATGGGATATGCTCGTACAGGCGGGTGTCTTTGCAGTCGCCGGGATCGGTGTCTTCGCCCTCGCTCTGGCCGATCTGATGAAATGCAGGGATAAAGGCTCGCTTCTCCTCTTCGTCTGGATCGCCGGGACTTTCGTATTCGCCGCGTACTTCAACTGGACTGTGAACGCAAGGGCGCTTTTGCCGATAGCCCCGGCTTTGGGCATACTTGTTATGAGGAGGATAGAGGCAAGGTCCGCCGTGATACAATCGTGGATGGTCGCCATACCGCTTGTTCCTGCCCTTGGACTTTCTCTTCTGGTTGCCTGGGCTGATTATGACCTAGCGGATTCTGCGCGCAAGGCCGCTTCTGATATAACTGCAAGATACACTGCGAGCGGGCGCACTATCTGGTTCGAGGGGCACTGGGGCTTTCAGTATTACATGGAGGCAAGAGGCGCAAAGGCCATAGACCTCGATACGACTGTAATAATGCCGGGGGACATAATCGTCTTCCCGCATAACAACGTCAACCTCTGGTTCCTGCCGGAAGGTAAGACCCGCATAGTCGAGACCGTAGTCCTGGGCGTGCCGGGCCTTGTCTCTACAATGACGCTAGGGCCTGGCGCAGGGTTTTACGCGAGCGAATGGGGGCCGCTGCCGTTCATGGCAGGGAGATTGAACAAGGAGACGTACTGGGTCATCGAGGCTACCGATGAGATCAGGTTCAGACAGCGGTTAAACGCCGAGTAGCCTTGCATGGCAGTTGGACCCGTTATCAGCGGATTTCTCAGGCATTACAGGGGCTTTTCATCGGAAGAAGGGTAGATATGCCTTGACTTTTCAGTAGATTAGATGTATTTATTGAGCAAGCCGCAGACAAAAAACAGGAGGCCTTGATGGCTAAGAAGATACTTCTGGCAGACGACAGCATAACGATCCAGAAGGTCATTATGATCACGCTTGCTTCCGAGGACTATGAGCTGATCATCGTCGGCGACGGCGATTCAGCTGTTTCGAAGGCGAGAGAGCTAAGGCCTGATCTCGTGCTGGCTGACGTGGCTATGCCAGGCAAGAACGGCTATGAAGTCTGCACGGCCATAAAGAACGATGCTGCGCTTAAAAACATCCCTGTGCTTCTTCTGGCCGGGACATTTGAGCCTTTGAACAGGGAAGAGGCCGCCAAGGCTGGAGCGGACGACAGCATCGTAAAGCCATTTGAATCGCAGGAGCTGATAGACAAGGTAAGAGACCTTATCAAGAAGGGCGAGATAGGGGCTGGCGCGCCTCAAGTTCAGCAGTTGCGTCCGGCAGTGGAAAAAAAGCCTGCCCCGGGCGTGGAAGATATATGGGAGGCAGGGGACTTCCTCGGATTTACCGAGGAGGCAGAGGTAAAGGTCGATATAAAGGATGTCGGCGCGCCTGACCTTGACTTCCTCGAAGGCGGCGTATTTGAGACTGGTCGGCCTCATAAAGAAGATACCTTTTCACCGGACCATGGGTTCATGGACCTTGAGTTCAAGGAAGAGGAGGCAAAGCCTTCAGAGGTGCCTGCGCCTGACTTCGGGATCGAGTCCTTTGACAGGGGGTTCTCAGGTTTTGGGGCTCTCGAGCCTGAAAAGAAGATAGAAGAGAAAAAACCCGAAGAGATAAAGATAGAAGATAAAAAGGAAGCAGTCCCTTCTTTTGATACATCCGCATTCGAGGGCTTCAAGGATAATGCCTTTGAGCCGCCGCCGTTCAATTTTGACGAGATTAAGTCCCCTTCATTTGAGTCCGGCAGGTCTGATGTCCCTTGGGCGCAGAGCGCGGATAGAGCGTCTGACGATCAGAAGGGCGCGCTCGCCGAGCCGGACATAATCGAGATGCCTCAGGAGGTCGAGGCCATCCCTGAGCCGGTTGTAGAGCCTCAGGTCGTAGTGCCTGTCGCACAGTGGCGTATCGAGCCGCCGGCAAGGACTGAGTTAAGTTCCGATGCCGTTGAAAGAGGGGCAGAGGCAAAGGTCTCTGAGGTGATCGAAAAAATTGCCGCCAGGGTCGAAGAGAGGATAACCCAGGTCTCGGCCGCGCTTGAGAAGGCAGAGGCGCAGATGAACCGCGCCATCGATTCGGTTACCGGTAGGGCTGAAGAAGATCTCAGGGCAGGTCTCTCGTCAGCGTTCCAGAAGGCCGATGGACAGGTCGCTCAGATAGTCGAAGGCGTGGCTCAGAAGGCCGATGCGCAGGTTTCCAGAATAGTCGAAGGCGTCACCCAGAGGGCGGAGCAGAGGGTTAGGGAAGAGATAAGCGCGACACTCAACAGGCTCACTCCCCCAAGGGAGACCGTAGAGGATATAATAAGAAAGACCGCCAGAGAGGTAGTCGAGAAGGTGGTCTGGGAAGTCATACCTGAGATGGCTGAAAACCTCATAAAGGCCGAGATAGCAAGGTTCAAGGAGGCGTTGGTCAAGATGAAGTAGCGGCGGTCCGGTCCGCAGTATAAGGCCGTTGCCGAGCGTCCGACTTTTCTTTCGCAGTGTTACCTGATGCCGGCAACCATGATGGTTGCCGGCTCTTATTTCCGGGGCAAGGCTCTTTGGCCAAGCTATTGACAGCAGCTAAAGGCCGGAAGGTAGAGATGCGAAACGGACGGCAGTTGCCTTGGAGTCGATGTTCAGGTCTTTTAATTCGGCTGAGGTTCAGGCCGATTTTTTATTTAAGGCACCGGCTGTTGCCGGTTTTTTTGAGGCTGCGTCTCCTGCCGTGGGGCCTCTATCATACGTCAGTCAGTCGACCAATATGCGGACGAAGCGGCCTTGCAGACGGCGCAGTCTTTCTGTGGCAGAGGGTTTAGTAGGATCAAGGCAGGGATGAGAGCGGTTCAGACCGAGTCTTTATGACAGGCCTGGAATTGCGATAAGAAGAATGATCGATAATAAAACGGATGGTAACAGAGATGAGCGAAAGGACACTTGATAAGGCATACGAGCCAACGGCGGTCGAGGAGCGCTGGGGCGCGTACTGGATAGATAACAACGTAGGCGCGCCTGATCTGAGTTCAGGCAAGCCGGCGTTCTCGATGGTCATACCCCCTCCGAATATAACAGGGGCGCTACACTTAGGCCACGCGCTCAATTCGACGCTCCAGGACATACTCGCGAGGTATAAGCGGATGACCGGGTATAACGTCTTGTGGCTCCCGGGGATCGACCACGCAGGCATTGCCACGCAGAACGTCGTTGAGAGACAGATCGCCGCCGAGGGACTCGATCGCCACAAGGTGGGCAGGGAGGCCTTCATAGAGAGGGTCTGGAAGTGGAAGGCCGATTCGGGCGGCACGATCATAAACCAGTTAAAGAGGCTCGGGGCGACATGCGACTGGTCGCGTCTGCGCTTTACGATGGACGACGGCCTTTCAAAGGCGGTCAGAGAGGTCTTCACCAGCCTCTACGCTGAAGGGCTCATCTACAGGGGTGATTACATCATCAACTGGTGCCCGAGATGCCACACCGCGCTATCCGATCTTGAGGTGCAGTTCGACGAAAAGGACGGGTCTCTCTGGTACATGGATTATCCGCTGAAGGAGCCTGTCTCAGGTATGACCCATCTGACGGTCGCTACTACGCGGCCTGAGACGATGCTCGGCGATACAGCCGTAGCAGTCAACCCGGACGACGAGAGGTACAAGGCGCTTATCGGCAAGACCGTAGTCCTGCCTTTCACCGGAAGGGAGATACCCATCGTCGGGGACGATTCGGTCTCTGTCGAGTTCGGCACGGGTGTTGTCAAGATAACGCCTGCGCATGATTTTAACGACTTCGACGTGGCAAAGCGGCACGACCTGTCCGCGATAAACGTCATGGACATAGACGGCCGTATGAATGAGAACGCCGGGCCTTATGCAGGGCTCGACAGGTACGCCGCTCGAAAGAAGATAGTGGCTGACCTTGAAGAAGCCGGACTTCTCGGTAAGATCGATAGGCACAAGCTGATGCTCGGGGAGTGCTACAGGTGCTCAACCGTTGTCGAGCCGAGGCTCTCAAAACAGTGGTTCGTCAAAGTCGAGCCGCTCGCAAAGGCCGCTATAGAGGCTGTTGAATCTGGAGAGGTGAGGTTCGTTCCCAAGGGATGGGAGAACACGTACTTCGACTGGATGCATAACATCCGCGACTGGTGCATATCCCGCCAGATCTGGTGGGGCCACAGGATACCTGCCTGGCACTGCGCTGATTGCGGCCACGTGACCGTAGATACTCTCGATCCGGCGTCGTGCGCCAAGTGCTCGTCTGTGAGTATTGAGCAGGACCCGGATGTCCTTGATACATGGTTTTCATCCGCGCTATGGCCATTTTCAACTCTCGGGTGGCCGGATAAGACCGAGGAGCTTGAGGCGTTCTATCCGACGACGGTCCTTTCTACGAGCTTCGACATCATATTCTTCTGGGTCGCCAGGATGATAATGATGGGCAAGAAGTTTCTTGGTAAGGCGCCTTTCTCGGATGTCTACATCCACGCGCTTATAAGGGACGCGCAGGGCCAGAAGATGAGCAAATCAAAGGGCAACGTCATCGACCCGCTTGTCATGATAGACAAGTACGGCACCGACGCGTTCAGGTTCACGCTCGCGGTGCTTGCCGCGCAGGGACGCGATATAAAGCTCGCAGAGGAGCGCATCGCCGGGTACAGGAATTTCTGCAACAAGCTCTGGAACCTTGCAAGATTCACCCTTATGAACCTTGGCGAGGAAGATATTGATCTTTCGATTGAAGCCCCCCTTAACATGGCTGATAAGTGGATAATGACAAGGCGCTCTGTATGCATCAACGAGGTCAAGGGCGCGCTTGACGAGTACAAGTTCGACGAGGCGGGCCGTGCCCTCTACAGGTTCGTCTGGCATGAGCTGTGCGACTGGTACGTGGAGCTTATCAAGCTTGATCTTAGAGGCGAACACGGGCCCGAGAGAAAGGCCGCGTCAGTGCATGTGCTCCTTACGGTCTTTACCGACATACTGAAGATGCTCCATCCGTTCATGCCGTTCATAACCGAAGAGCTATACAGCTATCTGCCAGGAGCCGGTAAGAGCATCATGGCGACGGAGTTTCCGTCCGCAGGCAGGCAGTACGCCGAGGCCTCGGATATGGAGGCCGTGATGGATGTTATCAGGGTGATAAGGAACATAAGGGTAGAACTCAACCTCGCTCAGGACGCGAAGACCGATTGCATCTGCTTCGCCAATGACGGCCATCTGAGGGAAGTCCTTGAAAAGAGCGAGGAGTACATAAGGCTCCTCGCGAAGGTGAAGGAGTTCGAGGTCAGGGAATCAAGTGAAAGGCCGGGAAACGCGGCCTCAGGCATCGCATCAGGCGACAATGAAAAGACTGTGGAGGTCTTTATCCCTCTTGCAGGCCTCATTGATTATGACGCGGAAGAAAAGAAGCTCCGCAAAGAGCTTGATAAGGTCGTAGTCGAGTTCGAAGGCGTTGAAAAGAGGCTCTCCAGCGAAGCGTTTGTCGGCAAGGCCCCTGCGGATGTAGTAGAGAAGGAAAGGGCCAGGCTCGCCGGGCTTCAGGAGAAAAAGGCGAAGCTTGAGGAAGGGATAGAGCGCATAAGGAGCATGAAGGCGTGAAAAAAGTGAGAAGGAAGAAGACGGATTCCATGCGGGAGATGAAGGCCTACGCTGAGCTTCTCATAAAGGCGGCCCTTGCCGAAGACGTCGGCACAGGCGACGTCACCACAGGGCCCATCGTCAGCCCTAAAGAGCGCGGGGAGGCGGTATTCCTCGCGAAAGAGGAGTTCGTGGTCGCAGGCCTTTTCATCGCAGAGAGGACCTTCAGCCTCCTCGATAAGAAGATAGTCTTCACTCCTTTGTATAAGGACGGGGAGCGCGTTAAAAAAGGCAAGGTCATCGCCAGGGTGGAAGGCAGGCTCGACTCGATACTCATCGGCGAAAGGGTCGCCTTGAACTTCATCCAGAGGCTTTGCGGCATCGCGACTCTCACAGCTAAGTTCGTGAAGATGGTCTCGGATACGAACGTGAAGGTCCTTGATACGAGGAAGACGACGCCGTGCATGAGGGCGATAGAGAAGTACGCGGTCAAGGCCGGCGGGGGATACAACCACAGGTACGGGCTTTTTGACTGCGTCCTGATAAAGGATAATCACATACAGGCGGCTGGGACGATAACCGAGGCGATATCCAGGGTCAACAGAAAGTACAAGGACGGGATGCTCATCGAGGTAGAGGTCACGAACCTCAAGGAGACGCGTGAGGCGGTAAGGTGCGGGGCTGACATAATCATGCTTGATAACATGGGTCCGTCCATGATCGACAAGGCCTTGAAGATAATAGATAACAGCGCTCTCGTCGAGGTCTCAGGCGGCGTAAGCCTCGCTAATATAAAAGAGGTCGCGCGAAAAGGCGTTGACTTCATCTCCATCGGGGCGCTTACCCACAGCGCGCCTTCGGTGGACATAAGCATGGAAGTGGTCTCCCTATGCGGCAAAAAGAGGTCTGTGAAGCAGAGCTGTTAAGGCTTTTGAAGCTCGGCTCTCCCGGGTATTCTTCGGGCCAGGCTATATCCAACGGCCTCGGCATCTCAAGGACAGCCGTATGGAAGCATATAAAGGCCTTGCGGGCGATGGGCTTCGCGATAAAGGCGGTGCCCTCCAAGGGATACGCGCTCGATACGATGAGGCTGCCGTTTAACGGCGTAGAGATCTCTTCAACCCTATCGACCGCGCTCGTCGGCAGAAAGATATACTTCTACGAGTCTCTCGGTTCGACCAGCATCAAGGCCTTCGAGTTGGCAAGGGGCGGAGAGGCCGAGGGGGCCGTAGTCATCGCCGAGACCCAGACCGGCGGCAAGGGCAGGGTCGGAAGGCGTTGGGAGTCTCCCGCAGGCGTAAACCTCTACGCCTCCGTCATACTGAGGCCTGATGTGGCACCGGCTTGCGCTCATGAGCTTACGTTCGTGGCAGCAGTGGCGGTGGCCGAGGCGGTCGCCTCCCTGACAGGAGCAAGGCCCGCGGTCAAGTGGCCCAATGACATACTTATAGACGGCAGGAAGGCCGCAGGCATACTCCTTGAGATGAGCTCTGAGACTGACAGGGTAAACTTCGTCGTGGCCGGTATCGGGCTTAACGTGAACAGCCGCAGTCAGATGTATTCGGAGGATGTCGGCGGGCGGGCGATATCTCTTTCTGAAAAGACCGGGATGCCGCTTGACAGGGCCGAGGTCGCAAGGCGCGTTTTTACAAGCATCGACAAGTGGTATGGGATATACTTTGAAAAAGGGTTTGCCTCTGTGCTCGACGAGTGGAGGGGGTACTTCAGTTCTGTCGGGGCTGAGGTAAGGGTCGCATCCTTCGGCAAGATCTCGGAAGGCGTATGCGTTGGGGTAGGTAGCGACGGGGCCCTTCTGTTAAAGACCCGATCAGGCGTTGTTGAGAGGATAGTTGCCGGGGACGTAGAGACTGTCGGAAAGGTCTCTGCCTGACGAGCGCATGTTGCGCGCCAGATGGACATCTGAATAGATATGTTTCTTGCGATAGACATAGGCAATACCAATATCGTCATAGGCGTCTACCGCGGCGACGAGCTTGTGAGGCAATGGAGGCTCTCGACCTCCGCTTCCAGGACCGCCGACGAGTACGTGCTTGCCCTGTACGGGCTTCTTGGCGCCTCAGGGATAAACAGGGTCGATGTCACAGGGGCGATAGTATGTTCTGTCGTGCCTTCGGCGGATGCGCCGCTTGCCTCGGCGCTGGAGGCGTACCTTGGGGTCAAGCCGCTCTTTATCGGCGTCGATATAATGGTCTCCATGCCTGTCGCCGTGGATAATCCTTCCGAGGTCGGCGCTGACAGGCTGGTCAACGCATACGCCGCTTTAAAACTCCATAATCCGCCTCTCATAGTCGTCGATTTCGGGACAGCGGTGACATTCGATTACATATCCGTTAGCGGCGAGTATGCCGGAGGCCTCATAGCGCCTGGCATCACTATGGCGGCTCAGGCGCTCGCGGAAAAGACAGAGAAGCTGCCGAGGGTAGAGGTGAGAAGGCCCGCGAGGGTCGTCGGCAAAAGCACCGTCGAGTCGATGCAGTCAGGGATATACTACGGGTTTATAGGCCTCGTCGATGGGGTCATAGAGAAGATAATCAAGGAGGTCAAGTCGATGCCGCGCGTGGTTGCTACAGGCGGGCTTGCCCCTCTTGTCGTAGGTGAGAGCAGGTTTATAAAAGAGGCAGACGAGCATCTGACACTGAAGGGCCTGAAGTTCGTCTACGAAGGGAAGGGGTAGATGTCTGAAAACGCAAAAGAGATCTTCGAGCATGGAATAAAACTGCTTGCTGATGATAATATAGACAGGGCCTTGAAGGCATTTGACAAGGCATACAAGTTCGAGAAGGATAACGCCAGGTACATGTCATATTACGGGATGTGCAAGGCTCTAAGGGGCGGAGAGATAGGACTCGGTCTGGAGCTATGCACCAGGGCGATAAAAAAAGAGTTCTTCAAGCCCGAGCATTATGTCAATCTTGCGAGGGTCTACATAGCCGCCGGCAACAAGAAGGGCGCTTTTAAGGTGCTGCTAAAGGGCCTCAAGCACGATCCGGCCAATGCCGTTATAAACAAGATGCTCGTGGACCTGGGGTTCAGGCATAAGCCCGTGATACCGGCCCTGGACAGGACGAATCCGCTCAACAAATTCCTCGGCATACTTTTGAGGAGGATGATCCCCGGGATCGCCGGAAAAAAGCGGCGGTAGCTCTTCTTTGGCAGGATGGGCAAGGCAACGATCCTGTATGCGTTGCCGATCTCCGGAAAAACGCCTTCGATAACGGAGCAGCAAGGAGGTAGCCGTGGACACGCCAGTTGACAGGAAAAGAGCCGTCTGTGTCATCGCGCATGCAGGGGCCGGCAAGACTACCCTCGCTGAGATGATGCTTTTCAACGCACAGTCCATCGACAAGCCCGGCAGGGTCGACGACGGGACCACCCACCTTGATTCGGAACCAGAGGAACAAAAGAGAAAGATCACGACAGCCTCTGCCGTCCACCACTATGGCTGGGCCGGCCATGAGGTGAGCATCATAGACACGCCCGGGTACTCTGATTTTCTTGGTGAGGCGCGTTCATCGCTCAGGGTCTGCGGAGGCGCCGTAGTCCTCTTATCCGCGATCTCCGGCGTAAAGGTGCAGACCGAGAAGATATGGGGGTTTACGGACGAGTTCGAGGTCTCTAGAATAGCCTTTGTCAATAAGATGGACAGAGACCGCGCGAGTTTTCTGCGGGCCGTAGACGACATGGAAAAGGTCCTCAAAGTCAGAGGCGTGCCGATGCAGATCCCTATAGGCGAGGGGGAGTCGTTCGCCGGCATTGTAGACCTTCTTTCTATGAAGGCGTATCTCTACAAGATGGACGGTTTAGGCGCCTTTGTCCTCTCGGATATCCCTGCCGCTATCGCAGATCAGGCCGCTAAAGGGCGCGAGATCGCCATCGAGGCTATAGTCGAGGCAGACGACGGGCTCACCGAGAGATATCTGAGCGGCGAATTGATTGCCGTAGAAGAGCTTGAAAGGGCCCTTAGAGAGGCAGTGCTTACCAGAAGGTTCGTTCCGGTCTATTGCGGCTCGGCCCTTAAAAATATCGGCGTCAACCTGCTTATGGACGCGGTAGCAAGGACCCTGCCGTCGCCGCTTGACAAGGGCATCATCAGGGGGGTTGCGACAGGGGTCGACCCGAGGAACGGGATAGAGGTCAAGAGGGAGCCTGAGGCCAACGGGCCGTTCTCCGCGTTTGTTTTCAAGACCATCGTTGACCCCTTCACGGGAAAGGTATCCGTCTTCAGAGTCTATTCCGGCACTGTGCACCGCGACTCGACAATACTCAATTCGTCTAGAGACGAGAGGGAGAAGATCTCGCACCTCTATCTCGTAGAGGGCAGGAAGCTCCGGGAGGTCGCAACTGCCTCTGCCGGAGACATCGTCGCAGCGGCCAGGCTCAAGGGTACCCTTACGGGAGATACGCTTTGCGACCCTGCCTCGCCGATAATCTTTCCCGCGCCTGAACATATCGAGGCATCACTCTCCTACGCTATACACCCGAGGACCAAGGCTGACGAGGACAAGGCGCCTTCAGCCATATCAAGGCTCATGGAGGAGGACCCTTCGCTCGGCTTCAGGCGTGACGAGCATACGAATGAGTTTCTCCTCTCAGGCGTGGGACAGGTGCACCTTGAGGTGAGCGTTGAAAAGCTCAAGCGGAAGTACGGGTGCGACGTAGAGCTCAAGGCGCCGAGGGTCCCTTACATGGAGACGATACGGACCCATGTGAAGGTGCAGGGCAAATACAAGAAACAGTCCGGCGGAAAGGGGCACTACGGCGACGCATGGCTTGCCTTGGAACCGCTTGAAAGAGGTGCTGGGTTCGTCTTCGTTGACAGGGTAACAGGAGGCTCTGTCCCGAGGCAGTTCATCCCGGCGGTCGAAAAAGGGGTCAGAGAGGCCCTGCATGCAGGCGCGCTCGCCGGTTTTCCGGTAGCCGACGTAAAGGTGACGCTCTTTGACGGGTCATATCATTCCGTGGATTCTTCCGAGATGGCGTTTAAGATAGCCGCGTCCATGGGTTTCAAGAAGGGGATGGAGCTTGCCCATCCGGTGCTGTTAGAGCCGGTCATGAAGATGGAGATAGGGGTGCCTGACGATTGCCTCGGCGATGTGATCAGCGATATAAACACGAGGCGTGGCAAGATCCTGGGGGCCGAGCCGATGGCAGGGTCGCAGACGATAAGGGCCATGGTGCCTATGGCCGAGGTGGTCACTTACGCTACCGAACTAAAGGGGCTTACCAAGGACAGGGGTATATTTACTATGGAGTTTTCGCATTACGACGAGGTGCCGACATATCTTGCGTCCAGGATCATGGAAGAGGCCAGGGCGTCAAAGGCTGAAGAGAAAAAGGACCACACCTGATTTATCTGTGAGATGATGAAAAGGCACGGGGTTGTTTCTTTAGCAACGATCCGGTTGAAGCGGATCTGTCGACATCAGGAAAAATTCTATACGCTGGATCTCGCGCCTCTGATCCGTTGCGGGACGGCGTCCAGACTATCTATTAACATTTTGCCGCAGTAGCATCGTACAAGGAGACTGCAGACACAGCATGAAGGTAAAACGATCTCTTCTGAAGCTATTAGCCAACGGCGTCCCAACAGATCTCAAGCTCAAGGCCGCCTCGCTTGATCCTGAGGTTACCGGCCTGATGGAGCCGGATGACGCGGTAACTGTACTTTTCGTCCTGGGTTACGACGCTGATGAGGCCGTGAGCAGGGCGGCGGTCAAGTCTCTTCAGGATTATTCGATCTCGCAAAAGGTCATGGCGATGGAGCAGAGGCTTGAGCCTGCCGTGATAAAGAGGCTTATAGAGATGCACCCTGATAACGACGCGATCCTCATAATGGCCGTCCTGAATACCGGGATAGATGAAAAGACCCTGCTGAGGCTTGCCGGGACAGGCCCTGAAGAGGTTGCAAACGTCCTCGCGGAAGATATCGATCTCCTCGGCCGTATGCCGGCTCTCGTCGAAGCCCTTGTGAAAAACCCTGTCATCCAGAGGACCCTGAAGGCGTCGCTGAACGCGATGGCTTCTTCAAGTACGCAGGCAGGTCAGGGCGCGCCGGTGAGCGCGCCTCTCCCTGTCCCCAAAGACCTGATGGATGAGAAGTCTCTGGTGCGGCCTGATGAGCAGAATATGTACAGGATGATCCTTGAGATGAAGATGGCGCAGAAGCTGAAGCTCGCGCTCACAGGCAATAAATCAGCGAGGGAGATACTGGTCAAGGACTCTAACAGGCTTGTATCCTCAGCGGTCCTTAAAAACCCGAGGGTGACTGAAGACGAGGTCTTAAGGGTCGCCAATTCAAAGGGCGCGTCCGAAGAGCTCCTTAGGAGCATCGGCAGGAACAAGGAGTGGCTCAAGAACTACAACGTAAGGCTCGGCATGATCGCAAATCCCAAGACCCCGCTTACCATCTCGATGAAGCTCCTTGATACCTTGAACGAGAAAGACCTCGCAAAGATCTCAAAGAGCAAGAACATCGCGAGCGTCCTTGCCTCGAGCGCAAGAAGGAAGGTCGAGGCAAAGGAAAAGAAGTGACTTCTTCCGGGCGCTGGCCTTTAGGCGTGCATACGTCTGTTGCGGGCGGATTATGGAAGGCGGTGGACGGCGCAGTCGATCTCGGGTGCGATGCCATGCAGATATTCGCCAGGAATCCCAGGTCCTGGGCAGATGCGCCGCTATCCTCCCAAACCGTGAGCCTCTTTAGAAAGGCGCGCGAAGAGGCCGGCCTCTGGCCGGTAGCGGTGCATACGACGTACCTGATAAACCTCTGTGCCCCTGACCCTGATATTTACGAGAAGTCCATTATCCTCTTTCAGAGCGAACTAAGGTCCTCCGAGGCGCTGGGAGCCGATTATCTGGTCACCCATCTGGGAAGCCCCAAGGATATGGGCATCCCATTTGCAATGGAACGCGTGAAGGCCTCTTTGAAGGCGGTAGCAGACGCGGGACTCGGAAGGGCAACAAAGATACTCCTTGAGAATACCTCAGGGGCAGGCACCGGCTTCGGCGCGGACCTTGCTGATATCGCCGAGCTGCTTGACGCGGCCTCCTCCTTCGGTCTTGAGGCCGGTCTTTGCGCTGACACCTGCCACGGTTTTGCCGCAGGCTATGCGGTATCAGGTTCCAAAGGCACAGACGGGTTTGTCGCTTCAATCGAGGCTTCTGTCGGGTTAGAAAGGCTCAAGCTGATACATCTGAATGATTCAAAGGGGAAGCTCGGTTCAAAGCTTGACCGCCACGAGAATATAGGCAGGGGCGAGATAGGGATAGACGGCATCACCTCTTTTTTGCTGGATGAGAGGATAGCAGGTATGCCTCTGATACTTGAGACACCTAAGAAGACGCCTGATGACGACCCCGAAAATCTGAGGATAGTAAGGTCGATCATAAGCGGGGCGAAGCGAAAAAAAGGCTGAGCGTCGAGCTTATATCGATAGGGTTAACCATTGTACCGTTAGTGGTTTGATGCCTGCGAGGCCGGTAAAAATGCTACAGGGTCGTTGCCGTCATTGACCGCATAAGCAAGTAAGGCTTGAAATAACGGCCTGTTCTGGTTTAGATTGTCTTTGATCATAATATGAGACGGCGGAGGTGGACGTTTTACTTATGTACGACCTGATAATCATCGGCGGCGGTCCCGCAGGCCTTACTGCGGGGATATATGCACAGAGGGCGAAGCTGAAGACGCTTCTTCTTGAAAAGGAGTTTGTCGGCGGACAGATAGCTGTAAGCGATGTGATAGAGAATTACCCCGGGTTTCCTTCGATAAGCGGGGCAGGCCTCATGGAGAAGTTCGAGGAGCACGCAAAGGGGTTCGGGCTTGAGATAAAATTCGCCCAGGTGGAGACTATCACCCTTGAGGGGAACGTCAAGGTCTTGAAGATAACCGAAGGCGAGCTAAGAGCGAAGGCAGTCATAGTGGCGACAGGGGCTAAGCCGAGAAGGCTCGGGGTCGCCGGCGAAAAGGAGCTTACAGGCAAGGGCGTCTCATACTGCGCTACATGCGACGGGCCTTTTTTCAGGGGCCAGCCGGTCATGGTTGTCGGCGGCGGGGATACGGCCGTGAAAGAGGCTGTATATCTCTCGAAGATAGCCTCTAAGGTCTACATCGTCCACAGGAGAGACAAGTTCAGGGCTGAGAAGATACTCCAGGAAAAGCTTATGGCTGCCGAGAACATCATAAAGCTCACAAGCCATGTATTGAAAGAGATAAAGGCCGAGGGCGGGGTCGTAAAAAAGGCTGTGGTCGAGGACCTGAAGTCGTCAGAGATAAAGGAAATAGATGTGGAAGGCGTCTTTATTTTCGTAGGGATAAACCCCACTACCGACTTTGTGGATGCTGAGAAAGATGAGGGTGGTTTCATAAAAACGAACCAGAAGATGGAGACGAACCTGCCCGGGATATACGCCGCAGGTGATTGCCGTGATACGCCACTTTTGCAGGTTGCGACAGCCGTAGGTGACGGAGCTATAGCCGCCTACTGCGCCGAGGCGTTCATAGAAGACCATTTTTAGTCGATGCGTATGATCTGGCGCGGGGCGGACAGGGAGGCCGGGCTATGGGGCGGACGAATCCTCCTGTGAAGGGCGCTCAAAAAATGATAGTCTCCATAGGCGGTAACGCCATAGCAAGAAAGGGGCAGGCCGGGACTATTTCCGAGCAGTTCGCAAACGTCGCCATCGCCTGCCGGTCGATCTCTTCCATCATCCGCTCCGGCCGCCCTGTTATCATAACCCACGGGAACGGCCCTGCAGTAGGCAACCTTCTTATCCAGAACGAGGCCGCCTCTGCTCAAGTCCCTCCGATGCCACTGTATATCTGCAACGCCGATTCTGAGTGCTCTCTCGGTCTGATCATACAACAGTCCCTTTACAACGCTCTGAGATCCTCTGATATGGAAAGAGAGATCGCTACAGTCCTTACGCAGGTGATCGTCGCCCGGTCAGACACGGCATTTGCAGACCCGCAAAAACCGATAGGACCGTTCTATGATGAACAGGCGGCGCTAGTCCTCTCCAGGGATAGAGGCTGGGTGATGAAGGAAGACGCTCGAAGGGGTTTCAGGCGCGTTGTGGCCTCACCGAAGCCTTTAAGGGTAGTCGAGGCCGGTGTGATCAAAAGGCTCTCGGAGCAGGGTGTTATCGTCATCGCCGCAGGCGGCGGAGGCGTGCCTGTCTTCGAGTCTGCCGAAGGGCTACTTACAGGCGTTGACGCGGTGATCGACAAGGATCTTGCGACAGCGCTTCTAGCGAGCGTGGTCAAGGCAGAGACCCTCCTCAATCTTACCGGCATCGAGATGGTCTATAAAGCGTTCGGCACTCCATCTCAGGCAGGGCTGTCTCAGATGAGTATTTCTGAGGCCAGGTCGTATCTTGATAAAGGCGAGTTCGAGCCCGGCTCGATGAAGCCCAAGATCGAGGCGGCTCTAGAATTTCTTGAAGACGGGGGCAAAGAGGTTTTTATAACGACTCCGGAGCTTGCCGAAGAAGCCCTTTCAGGCAGAGCCGGGACACGGATCTACAGATAGACCGAAGGACAAGGCAGGACTAACCCCACCCGGCCTCCCCTTATTATAGACAAGGGGGAGGAGTGAAAACCGGCAAACCTGTGATTTCGGATAAGCTCATAAAGACAGTCACTCACTCTTTTTAAAGAGAAAGCCTTGGGAGTTATATCTCTCCATCAAGAAAGCCCCGCCTTTTCAGGCGGGGCTTTCGTTTGTCTCAATCGATTAATCAGACTTAGTGACTACTCAGGCAGTGAAGCCTATGTTGATGCGCTTTGCGTTCAGCCTGAGTCTGGTTCGGCCGCTACGTTCAGGTATTTTCTACCTGCGCCTTGACGGCTGGCGTGAAAAGCCGCTCGTCTTTCTCGGCGTGGCATGACCCGGGCCGCCCGGTCTTTCAGTGGAGGCTGGAGGCGCAGACGCGTCCTGCTCGAAGCCGTCTATCATCTCTACCGGTATCTTGTGGCCGAGCACCTTATGGATATCGTTTAACAGGCCTCTCTCCTCGGCTGAAACAAGCGAGAGCGCGCAACCGGACTCTCCGGCGCGGCCTGTTCTGCCGATGCGGTGGACGTAGTCCTCTGGCACGTTCGGCAGGTCGTAGTTCACGACGTGCGGCAGGCTGTCTATGTCAAGTCCGCGCGCGGCTATGTCAGTCGCAACGAGGGCGCGTACCGAGCCGTTCTTGAAGTCCGCAAGTGCGCGGGTGCGGGCCGTCTGGCTCTTGTTGCCGTGGATGGCGGCTGAGTTTATGCCGTCGGTCGCAAGCTGAGTCGCGAGGCGGTTAGCCCCGTGTTTGGTGCGTGTGAAAATGAGGACCTGTCTCCAGTCTCCCTTCTTTATCAGGTGAGACAGAAGTTCGCGTTTGCGTGTATGCCCGACAGGATGGACAACCTGGGTCACAAGCTCGGCCGCGGTATTGCGGCGCGCTACTTCGACGAATTCCGGATTGTGCAGAAGCCCGTCAGCGAGGCGCTTTATGTCGTCGCTATAGGTCGCGGAGAAGAGCAGGTTCTGGCGCTTTACCGGGAGCAGTTTCAGTATCCTGCGGATGTCGTGGATAAAACCCATGTCCAGCATCCTGTCCGCTTCATCCAGGACGAGTATCTCTATCTGAGAGAGGTTGAGCGTCTTTTGGCCTGCGTGGTCAAGGAGCCGTCCCGGTGTTGCCACGAGGATATCGATCCCGCGGCGGAGCTGTTCGATCTGCGGGTTGATGCCGACACCGCCGAATATCACCGTTGACTTGAGATGCAAGCCCTTGCCGTAAGTCCGCACGCTCTCTTCGACCTGAGCGGCGAGTTCGCGCGTTGGTGTCAGGACAAGGGCGCGGGGCAGTTTGCCTGTGCGCTCGCGGCTGCTTAAGAGCTGCAGTATCGGCAGCGTGAAAGCGGCTGTCTTGCCTGTGCCTGTCTGCGCTCCGGCAAGTACGTCGCGGCCTGCGAGTATGAACGGGATGGTCTTGGATTGAACAGGGGTCGGGGTCGTGTAGCCCTGCGCCGAAATAGCGCCGAGCAGTTCGGCTTGGAGGCCGAGAGCTTCAAATGACATAAAAATATCCTTCTTTGGAATCAGCCTGCTCAAATGTCTTGAGCCGGTCCAGGCACGATTGTTAAGGTTAGACTGGGTGAGGTTGAAAGACGGGGTGGATCAACCAGAACACAGCAGGCACTGACCGGTGAGGTGCAATCAAGTTTGATACTATAGCACGTAAAATATTTAATAGGTAGATAAATATTGTCGACGCCTGGGATCGAGGCGGTGGTCAGGTGTTGGCATCGCAATTTGACCGTAGATCCAGGCTGTCATCGAAGGATGCCGATACGCGCGATATGAACGGCTTTTCAGCGCTCCTTATAATGTAAGACAGGGACTTTGTTCCGCTTTCATGCTCTGCCAAAAACAGTATTTATGATATAACATCAACATGAGATACGACGTAGCAATAATCGGCGGCGGGCCGGCCGGGATGATGGCCGCAGGAAGGGCCGGAGAGCTTGGGGCTAGCGTCGTCCTGCTTGAGAAGAACGACAGGCTCGGGATCAAGCTCCTTATAACCGGCCACGGGCGGTGCAACATAACCAACAATACCGAGTCGGCCAGAGAGATGGCCTTGATGTTCGGAAAGAACGGCAGGTTCCTCCTTTCGGTCTTTACAAGGTTCGGCGTCAGGGACGTGATAGGATTTTTCGAGGGCCGCGGCGTAAAGACCAAGATAGAAAAAGGCAACAGGGTCATTACCGAGAGCGACAGGGCCCAAGACGTGCTCGACGCGCTTATCGGATACATGAATGGGTCCAGCGTCGATATCAGGCTCGGCGCTGAAGTGGGAAAGATAGTCAGAAGTGAGGCCGGCATTGAGAAGGTCGTGCTGGCTGACGGCGAAGAGATCGAGGCGGAGAGGTTCATAATATGCACCGGAGGAAAATCGTATCCTGCAACCGGCTCGACAGGCGACGGCTACGGATGGGCCAAGACCCTCGGCCATACTGTTGTACGCCCTGTGCCTGCGCTTTCTCCGGTCCTTGTGAAAGACGCGTTCGTAAAAGAGCTTGAAGGGTTGTCCCTGAGAGATGCGCCAGTCTCAGTATGGAAAGACGGCAGGAAGTCCACCTCAGGCGCAGGCGACGTGCTTTTCACCGCCAAGGGGCTTAGCGGACCTTTTATCTTCAATATGAGCAAGGGGATCGCTAAAGAGCTCCCGGGCGACGTGGCCTTGAAGATAGACCTTGTGCCTGACCTTGATTTTACGGCGCTTGACAACAGGATGCTGAAGTATTTTCAGGAAGGCCCGAATAAGCTGATCAAAAACCTGCTTGATCAGTTTTTGCCGCAAAAACTCATCCCTGTCATCGTAACGATTGCCGGGGTAGACCCTGCAAAAAAAGGCAACTTCATCACAAAAGAAGAACGGAAGAGATTGGTCCACCTCATGAAGGGATTCAGCCTGCATGTGGCTGGTCTTGTCGGTTTTGACAAGGCGGTAGTTACCGCAGGCGGTATTGAGCTAAGCGAGGTAGAGCCGAAGACTATGAGGTCGAAGTTGATAGAGAACCTCTACTTCGCAGGCGAGATACTCGATCTTGACGGGCCTACAGGCGGGTATAACCTGCAGGTCTGCTGGTCAACGGGGTATCTGGCCGGAGAGTCGGCAGGCACCAGGTGAGGTAGCATTTCCAATGCCCCTCGGTCAATAGGACTTAAAGACATTTATGTCCATAGCCGGTCGCGTGTTAACATGGCTTCTTAAAGTCTGTCCATCAATTTATTCAAAGAAGTAGTATGTCATAGATTGGAAGTAATCGTGGGAGTGTTGTTTGCTATGTATCTGGATATCTTTCTCACTAAAATATGTCGAAACTAATTTATATAGATACTAACGTTTACAATTCGCTTGTGGATAAGACGACACTTGATCAGCGCCACAGGTTTTATGAAAAGTTAAGCCAAAAAAGCACTCGTTTTCTCCTCTCTCCTGTTAATGTTTTAGAGATTTTATGCATTGAGGATGAGTTGCGGAGGGAATCAATAATCTCTCTCTTACAAAATATTTGTGACCGTAGTATGCTTGCTGAAGTAGAGGCATTAATTATTGACTTTATTGCGGAAAAGACTGTGAATAGTAATCTTCAGAATTTCTGTTTAGATACGCAGTTCTGTAACTCTAACTTTTCTCATACTTGGCAGGATATATTCGACAACAAACTAAAAACCTTTGTTTTTGATGCCAATGCTCTGAAGCAGTTCTCAGTTCTTAAACAGGTAATGGCTTTGTTGCACGCACATTTTGCAAGAGGTGGAAGCCTCACTGATCTTGATGTAAGTGGATGTGATTTAAGGAAGGTACACCAAGATAAATTTTTTGACGAAATTAAAAGGCAGGTGGCAAAGCGAAGGGCCTTGCCTGTTGAAACGCCACGCACTGTGAAGGTGATTGATCATGTTTATTTGCTTATTGCAATAATATTATGCGCTGGCCTTACCCCATTTTTTGAGCCTATTGCCAGTCTGTGGTATGTTTTAGGCGTCAAAGAAATAACGCAAAGGATTGATTATTCATTTCGGCACTTCGATTTTCTTTACAAAGAGGGTGTCTTTATCGGCATGGGCGCACTTATGGGTTGGCAGGCAACACGAGCTTATAGTAATGGAAATTTGTTTGATTGCTATCACATATCTTACCTGCCTTATATTGATGAATTTCTAACCTTAGACAGTGGTCTGCTGGAGTTCGCACAGACCTATTCCTATATCCAAGATTTTCAAAAAATACATTCTGCTGAGAGTTTACTGCAAGATGCACTACAGTCTTGAGTGACGAGCTTATGCAACCATAGAGGTTTCGTAATGTGTAATATAATGCTTTGAGAGACTACTGTTTGCCATGAAACCCAGAAAAAGGAGATAAATTCAACGTCATTCTCAAACCACTTGCCTGAGTCCCTGGTTTGTGTTATATAAACTTTTTGCAATATTTTCTATTGCATCTGCGAAAGACTGGATTTCGCTCCGCGAAAGTGTTATCTTTAAAAGCCGCGGTTGTTTTGCGGGCCGGTAGTGTTACGGCGATAGATGAATTGGTCGTTAAATGGCAGTGCCAGGCAGACCGCCTGCAAGGGATAGGCGGTCTTTGCATAAACCCGCTGGCATGCTTGATTTTTCTGTTTTTTAGAAGTTCGGGGCGTGGCTCAGCCTGGTAGAGCACCGCGTTCGGGACGCGGGGGCCGGAGGTTCGAATCCTCTCGCCCCGACCATTTTCCCTGAAATCGGGGTCCGGCCAAAAGGCCGGGCCCCGTTTCTATTTGAAGGCTGACATGCCGAATATCAAAGACAATCAAAAGATCCTGAAGCGCCAGCTCGATATCCTGTACAAGACCTTTGATCTTAAGTTCCTCGCAACAGACCCGCTCGAGTTCGTCCACAGATATAAGACGCCTGAAGACAGGGAGATAGTTGGCCTTGTCTCTTCCTGTCTCGCCTACGGCAGGGTTGAAACGATCAAAAAGTCGATAGAGGCCGTGATGGGCTCGGTCGGCCCGTCGCCGTACAGGTTCACTATGCGCTTTGACCCGGTCCGAGACTCTTCGACCTTCGAGGGGTTCATCCACAGGTTCAATAACGGCCGGGACATCCGCGCCCTCTTCTACTTCATGAGGCAGATGATAGAGAAGGCAGGCTCCATAAAGGGCTTCTTCCTCAAGGGTTATTCATCCGGAGACAAAAACGTGAAGGGGGCGCTAGTCTCTTTTTCTTCCAACGCACTGGCCCTCGATTCAGTCCCTGTCTACAAGAGTGTGATACTGCCGCCAAAGGCTGGGGTAAGGTTTTTTTTCCCGTCACCGTCAGATAACAGCGCCTGTAAGAGGCTGAACCTTTACCTCAGGTGGATGGTAAGACGCGGCGACGCACTTGACTTTGGTATTTGGAAGGAGGTCGACCCTGCAAGGCTTGTCATGCCGCTCGATACGCATATCGCGAGGATATCCCGGAACATCGGGCTTACCTCAAGGGCGACGCCTGACTGGAAGATGGCAGAGGAGATAACGACGGCGCTCGCGGCCTTTGACCCGTCAGACCCGGTCAAGTATGACTTCGCGCTTTGCAGGCTCGGCATACTGGATAAGTGCCCTGCCAACAAGGACAGGGCCAAGTGCGAGAGCTGTCTTATAAAAAAGCTGTGTGTGCTTTAGGTTTTATCTTTTTTTCCGGCCGCTTTCAGCCGGGCGCTCGGTTTGCATGCGTGCCTCGACGACTTGAGTGAAAAACTTTGACAGTGCCTTTCAGATGGGGTAACATTACAGATCCAAGCCCAAAAGACTGCAGGTTTTGACGGACGTTGTCAGCTCTAGGGCTTTCGGCGGCCTCTTTGCGGTGCTTTCTTGTAAGGCAGGCGGTTCATCTAACGGGGTAAGCATGCATATACAGGAAGTCTTCGGTCTTATAAAAGACGATGTCTCCAAAATGGAGGCGGGGTTCAAGAAAGACCTCAATTCCGACGTCTATCTTGTCAGCAAGGTCGGAGAATATATATTAAAGAGCGGCGGCAAGAGGTTCAGGCCGATGGTATTGCTCCTTGCCTCAAGGCTCTGCGGCTACGCCGGCGACAGCCACATACCGCTTGCCGGGGTCGTGGAGTTCATACATACGGCGACACTCCTGCATGACGACGTAGTAGACAGGGCCAACCTCAGAAGGGGTTCTGCGTCAGCCAACTCCGTATGGGGCGACGGGGCAAGCATACTTGTCGGCGACTACCTCCTCTCAAAGGCGTTTTCTCTTGCTGTCGCCAACGGAGACATGCGGATACTAAATGTACTGTCCGCGACTACCACGCGTATGGCTGAAGGCGAAGTCCTCCAGCTCTTGAAGCACAGCGACGCCGAGACGATGGAGAGCGAGTATCTCGCCGTAGTGACTAACAAGACCGCCGTCCTTATCTCAGCCGCGGCGCAGGTGGCAGGCATCCTCGGCGGAGTTTCAAAGGAAAAAGAGACGGCCCTTGCAGGCTACGGCATGGGCCTCGGCATAGCGTATCAGCTCATGGACGATTGCCTTGACTACGTATCGACCGACGAAGACCTCGGCAAGGCTGTGGGCAACGACCTGAGGGAAGGCAAGGTGACTATGCCTTTGATACACGCCGCTGCCAAGGCGACCGGGGCAGAGCGGGAGTATATAAGGACCGCTATCGAGTCTGATGAGATCACCCCGGAGACTCTCAAAGAGGTCATATCCATCATCAACAGGTATAAGGGGATCGAGTACACTACAGACAGGGCGCACCGCTACGTAGCGGACGCGAAAAAATCCCTCGATGTATTCGACCCTAATATCGAGAGGGCCGCGCTTCTGGCGGTGGCTGACTTCGTGATAGACAGGACGCATTGACCGAGCCTTTCCGCCTGCTTTTTATCGCGGGCTTTAATCCCTCAGGCAGTCATGGACACAAAAGAGAAGGCAAAGAGGGTACTGGACATTCTCGAAGACGAGTTTCCCGGCGCCGCAATCGAGCTGCACTTCAAAAACCCGCTTGAACTCCTTATCGCTACCATCCTTTCAGCCCAGGCTACAGACAAGCTCGTAAACAAGGTGACCGCATCGCTTTTTCATAGGTACAGGACTGTACATGACTATGCCGGGGCGGATATCGGCGAGCTTGAAAAGGCTCTATCCTCTGTCAATTACTTCAGAAACAAGGCTAAGAACATAAAGGCGTCCTGCCGCATTATTGAGGACAGGTACGCTGGGTCTGTGCCTGCAACTATCGAAGACCTCACCGGACTTCCGGGTGTAGGAAGGAAGACCGCGAACGTAGTCCTTGCCAACGGATTCGGCAAGGAAGCGCTTGCCGTAGATACGCATGTAAAGCGTGTTGCCAAGAGGCTCGGGCTTACAGGTTCGGATAAACCTGACGAGGTGGAAAAGGACCTGTGCGGTCTGATACCCAGGTCGAGGTGGTCTATGGTCACGATGCTTTTCATACTCCACGGAAGAAAGACCTGCATCTCAAGGAACCCGGCCTGCGACAGGTGTCATCTGGCCAGGTATTGCCTCTACTATAAGGAAGTATACCGTTCGAAGTAAGATCTCTGTCAGGCTTATGGCATGACATTCCGTAATACCCGGATCTTAAGGAGAAGGCCTGGATGAGGGCGATAGTCTTTGATGAGGGGTTAAGGTTTGCAGGTGATCACCCTGAGCCTGTATGCGCGCAAGGCGAAGCGCTTGTCAAGGTCTCTTGTGCAGGGGTCTGCGCGACTGACATAGAGATAACAAAAGGGTATATGGGTTTTACAGGCATCCTCGGCCATGAGTTCTCAGGCAGGGTCGTAAGCAAGGGAGGCGCTCTTTCAGGAAGGCGCGTAGTCGGCGAGATAAACGTACCGTGCGCGAGGTGCGCCCTTTGCGGCAAAGGGCTTGAAAGGCACTGTCCGAAAAGGACCGTCATCGGGATATACGGCAGGGACGGTGCCTTTGCCGATTACGTAAGTCTGCCGGAATCCAACCTCCATCCGCTCCCGGACTCTGTCTCTGACAGGGAGGCTGTCTTTGTTGAACCTATTGCTGCGGCCTTTGAGATATTGGAACAAGTGAGTATTGACAAGGATACCAGAGTCGCTGTCATAGGCGATGGAAGGCTAGGGCTTCTCATCGCGCAGGTGATGGCGCTTTCAAGGTGCAACCTGACAGTGATAGGAAGGCACTCGGAAAAACTTTCGACCTTAGATGCCATGGCGATAGATACGAAGGTCGGCTATGACGGCCTCGGCAGGGAGTTTGACGTTGTCATCGACGCCGCAGGTACGAATGAAGGGCTGGCAAGCGCCCTTGATATCGTTGTCCCTAAAGGGACGATAGTATTGAAGACAACGGTCGCAGGCAACAGAGATGTAGACCTTAACAGGGTGGTAATAGATGAGGTCAGTCTCGTCGGGTCGCGATGCGGCCCGTTCGCCCCTGCTATCGAGGCGCTTGCAGAGGGCAAGGTGAAAGTGGGCGCTCTAATCGACAGCGTCTTTAAGCTTGAAGACGGCGTTCATGCGATAGAGCGCGCATCACAAAAAGGCGTTTTGAAGGTGCTTCTGGAGATGTAAGGTCAGATCAGCATATCCTCGGGAGCTGTTCGCCAGAAGGCATATCGATTATGCGCCTGTTGCCGATCCGTGTCTCCATCAGGAGCCGGCCTTTCGCCCCGGCCCCGTCTGCTCCGCTAGCCGCTCCCTCTACGACACCGATTATGGCCGCGTCTACCCCGAGCGGGTTTTTCTTCATCGCGGCAAGGACTCGTCCGGCCGATTCGCCTGATACGACCGCAACGAGCTTGCCTTCGTTGGCAAGGGATAACGGGTCGAACCCGAGCAGCTCGCACGCGCCTGTCACAGCGTCTTTTACAGGGAGCAGGTTCTCGTCAATGACTATAGTCGTGCCTGACGAGATGGCGAACTCATTAAGTACGGTAGCGACTCCTCCCCTTGTAGCGTCCCTCATAGCTTTTATGCACCCTCCGGCGCCTAACATGTCGGATACAAGAGCCCAGAGCGAGGCGCAGTCGCTCTCAACCGGGACTTCCATCTCTATCCCCGCCCGTTTTGTCATAACCGCTATCCCATGATCGCCTATCGTCCCAGAGACTATCACAGCGTCTCCGGGCCTGATAAGCGTCGGGGATAGAGAGAGGCCGTCTTGCACCACGCCGATGCCTGCCGTATTTATAAAGAGCTTGTCGCCCTTGCCCCTTTCTACTACCTTCGTATCTCCGGTGACGATGGAGACGCCTTGGGCCCGCGCCTCTTTTGCCATAGACTCGACGACTTTTTTTAGGTCATCGATATCAAGCCCCTCTTCGATGATGAACCCGGCGCTCATGTACAGGGGCTTGGCTCCGCCCACGGCAAGGTCGTTTACAGTGCCGCAGACAGAGAGCTTTCCGATGTCGCCGCCCGGGAAGAATATCGGATTGATGACGTAGGAGTCGGTCGTGAAGGCGACCTGCGACTTCGGCATGGCGAATACTGCCTGGTCGTTTAACGGCGCCAGAAGCTCGTTTGCGAACGCCCCTGCGAATACTTCTTCTATAAGCCTGCGCGTCAGAGAGCCACCACTGCCGTGCGCCAGAATGATCTTTTTGCCTCTATTATCTTCCATGCAGGTATCTGCCTCCGGTATGTTCTATTGTTTTTTGGCTTGATTATCGCGTCGAGCGTCTGCTGTGATCCGTCAGACCGCCCTGTATTTGTAAAAAGCCGCGCAGGTGCCTTCAGAAGATACCATGCACGGGCCTACCGGGAATTCAGGGGTGCAGACCTTGGCGAAAAGAGGGCATCCTTCAGGCCTGATGAGGCCTTTAAGCACTGAGCCGCAGGCGCAGCCTTTAGGTTCTTCGTCTATCCCGGGTGCGATCGAGAATCTCTTTTGAGCGTCAAACCCTGAGTAGCTATCGTTTATGGCAAGGCCGCTCCCTGGGATGTTGCCTATCCCCCTCCACAGCGCATCGGCAGGGACAAAGACCTCGGCTATGACCTCCTGTGCCTTTGTGTTGCCTTCCCACCTGACGACCCTCTCGTATTGTATCTCGATCTCATTCCTTCCTTCTTCGAACTGCCTTATGAGCATGTATATCCCGTGCAAAGCGTCGAGCGGCTCGAAGCCTGCGACCACGCACGGCGCATTGAATTCAGAGGAGATGAAGCCGTAGGCCCTCGCGCCGATGATGGCGGTGACATGCCCTGGGCATAAAAAGCCGTCTATGTCGAGTTCTCCAGCCACGAGAAGGGCCCTCATCGCTGGCGGTGTGAGCTTATGGAGCGATAAGACGGAGAAGTTTTTGAGACCCTCTTTTTTAGCGGCGATTATAGTCGCGGCGACTGTAGGCGCGGTCGTCTCGAAGCCTACGGCGTACATGACGACCTCTTTGTCAGGGTTCTGTCTGGCGATATCGAGGGAGCCAAGGGCGGAATAGACGACGCGTATGTCGGACCCGTTGGCCCGCTCCTGTTGGAGGCTCGTCTTCGATCCCGGGACCTTCATCATATCTCCGAATGTAGCGATGATGACACCGGGGGTGACCCTTGCAAAATCTATTATCCGGTTGATGTCAGAGGCGGACGTGACGCATACAGGGCACCCCGGCCCGGAGATGAGCCTTATGTTGGCGGGAAGCGCCTGGCGTATGCCGAACCGTGAGATGGCGTGTGTGTGGGTGCCGCATATCTCCATTATGGAGACGTCCTTCGTTGATATCTCGGCAATCTTTCGTATAAGCCCCTGCGCAAGCTCTTTTTGTCTGAACTCGTCTAAGTATCTCATGATCTGCCCATCGCCTCGGCTATGAGACGCAAGGTCTCTTCAGCCTTTTCGGTATCGAGCCTCTCTATGGCGAAACCGGCATGTACTATTACGTAGTCCCCGATAGAGGCCTCCCTCATAAGCTCGATGCTGCAGTCTTTTTTAGTGCCGCCTATCTCCACCTTGGCGAATGGGCCGTCTACTGATATTATCTTTGCCGGTATGCCGAGACACATCTGCTAACCTCCTTTCATCAGTTCCCAGGCGACAGCCGCCTGGCCGAGAGCTACCCCTCCGTCGTTCGAAGGGACCTGCTCATTTATATATACCTTGAAACCCTCTCTGGCAAGAGAGTCCATTGAGAGCGAAAGGAGGAGGCGGTTCTGGAAGGCGCCTCCGCTTAATGCCACGTCGCTTATGCCTGTAGCCTCGGCCATGGGTATAAGGGTCTTAGTGATAATCGAGGCGAGGGTCTGATGGAACTTCGCGGCGATCTCAGAGGGAGTTTTTCCGTCAGAAACGTCCGCGACTATGGATCTTATCATCTGAGCCAGGTCTATAGCCGTGATGCGCTCGGTAGAGCGCAAACCGTTATTCTCTATCTCGAAAGGGTAAGGGGCCGCCCGTTCGATGGGGTACTCTCTTGCCGCGGCCTCAAGGTTGACGGCGGCCTCTGCCTCGTAGGTTATCCTGTCTCTTATGCCGGCAAGCGAGGCGACGGCATCAAAGAGCCTTCCGGCGCTCGATGTCAGAGGCGTGTTGATGTCCTCATCCAGCATCTTCATTATGACTGCGCCTTCGGGTGTTGCGAACCTTGGGAAGTGTTTTTTTATGACCTCAATGGATCTTTCGCCATAAGCCTGCCGCAGATAAGAAAGGGCCATCCTCCACGGCTCTTTTACAGCCATCTCTGCGCCCGGGAGTCCAGTAGTGCCGAGGTGCGCGACCCTTTTGAAGGCCGACCTGTCGCATACGAAAAACTCTCCGCCCCAGACAGTGCCGTCTGTGCCGTAGCCTGTGCCGTCGAACGCGACCCCGAAGATCTTTTTTCTGATCCCGTGTTCAGCCATCACGCCCGCGATGTGCGCGTGGTGGTGCTGGACCTCGACTATCCTGCCGACAGGTATCCCTTCGGATGCGGCGTACTCTGAGGCAAACGCGCTGGTGGCGTATCCCGGGTGCATGTCCCTTGCTATGATAGAAGGGTTTGACTTGAAAGAGGACCTGAGGTTCCTAAGGCTCTCTTTATAAAATTCGAGGGCGCCGGCGTTTTCCATGTCTCCTATATGGGTGCTCATGATGGCGAAGCGTCCCTTTGTAAGGCAGAAGGTATTTTTAAGCTCAGGGCCTGTCGCAAGTATATCGGCAGTATCTTCACCGAGGTCTATCGCTCCGGGGACAAAGCCCCTGGCCCTCCTTGAAAGGGAGACTCGCTTTCCGGTTATCCTTGCGATCGAATCATCGACGCGCATATATATGTCCCTGTCGTGGAGTAGGAAGAAATCTGCCATGCCGGAGAGTTTTTCTACCGCGTCTTTGTTGGATGTGACGATAGGCTCATCTGCCCTGTTGCCGCTCGTCATTACAAGGGCATTGAATTTTGCGCCGCTCAGGAGTATATGGTGCAAAGGGGTGTACGGGAGCATCACCCCGTATGCGGAATTGCCGGGCGCGACATGGACCGAAAGGGACCCGGTCTGTTTTTTTCCTAGAAGGACTATGGGCCGTGTCCGTTCTTCGAGGAGGTCTCTTTCCTCCGCTGAGACCTCAGCAAACCCTTCTACGGCAGATACGTCAACTGACATCACAGCGAATGGCTTGTTCGACTGAGACGCCTTTGTAAGAGAGCTTCTCTTTGAAGTACGAAGTCTTTTGACCGCCTCGTCGTTTTCAGCGTCGCACGAGAGGTGAAAACCTCCAATCCCCTTGATCGCTATGATCCTGCCTTCTTGCAAGAGCCTTACCGCCTCGTCGATTGCAGGACTGTTGACCCTTGAGACAGGCTTGCCTGTACCGTCAACGAGCCATGCCTTCGGGCCGCATATCTCGCAGGCGTTAGGCTGAGCGTGGAAGCGTCTGTCAGAAGGGTCGTGATATTCGGCGTCGCACGCAGGGCACATCATGAACCCAGCCATCGTCGTATTCGGCCTGTCGTACGGCATATCTTTGATTATCGAATAGCGTGGGCCGCAGTTGGTGCAGTTTATGAAAGGGTAGAGGTGTCTCCTGTCGTTAGGGTCGAATAGCTCGGCAAGGCACTCGGCACATACCGCAAAGTCAGGTGAGATAAGACCGAAGGCCCCTGCAAAGGAGACGGATTCCCTTATGGAGAATCCTGTGACATCTCCGGTTAGAAAACATGGCTCTGTACGCAGGCCCGTTATCCTTGAAAGGGGCGGCGCGTTGCTTTTCAGCTCTTCAACGAACCTGTCGAGTCTGTCTCCGTACGCCTCTATTACGACGCCCTCGGAGTCGTTCAAGCAAAAGCCTCTTATCGAATGGGAGACAGCGAGGTTGTAGACGAACGGCCTGAAGCCTACGCCCTGGACGACCCCGGTGATATGTATCCGTATCCCGTCCATTCAGGGCCTGCCTGCGCAACTGAGCTTGGCAAGGTAGTCGGAGAGGGCTTCTATCCCGGCCCCTGTCCTGCACGATGTCTCGAATATGGCGAGACCCGGGTTTATCTTAAGGGCGTTTGCCCTTGCCCTTTTGATGTCGAAGTCGGTAAACGGCGCAAGGTCTGTCTTGTTTATAACAAGGATATCCGAGGCTGAGAAGATGGCAGGGTATTTAAGCGGTTTGTCATCGCCCTCGGCGGTAGAAAGGATGGTCGCCATCATATCTTCCCCGAGGTCGTACTCCGCAGGGCAGACCATGTTGCCGACGTTTTCTATGATAAGTAGCCTGACCCCGGGGTTGCCGAAGACCCAGTCGAGCGCGTGGCCTACCGCGTGCGCGTCCAAATGGCAGGCCTTGCCCGTAGTGATCTGTTTCGCCGGGATGCCGCTTCTTAAGACCCTCTGACTGTCGAGGTCCGTCTGAAGATCGCCCTCGATGACTAAGGTATTCAGCCTGGGTTTGAGAAAAGGGGCGAGAGCCTCGATGAGGGAGGTCTTTCCTGCCCCCGGAGAGCTGACCATGTTGATCGAAAAAATCCCGCGGGACTTGAGAGCCGCCCTGTTTGCCGAGGCGAGCTCGTTATTCCTTGCAAGGACCTTCTCTTCTATGAGTATCTCGTGCATCGGCCTCCGATGGGGCTAAAGCGCGTCGATAGAGACTATGTCAAGCTCGGTGCCGGCTATCTTTTCAACGTCCGTGCCGGAACAGGCCGGGCATATCAACGCGAAATCAGTTATCTTCCATGTAGTCGCGCACCCGGAGCACCTGCCTGTGAGCGGCACGCCTTCGATCTCGAGTGTAGCTCCTTCGAGTTCGGTCTTTTTGATAGAGGCGTCAAAGCAGAACCTGAGCGATTCCGGGTCGATGGCCGTAAGCTCTCCTATCCGGAGCTTTACGGATAGGAGGCGCTTAAAATAGCTCTTTTTCATCTCTCCACGGATTATATCGATGATATCTTCCGTTATCGACATCTCGTGCATATCAGACCCTTCAGCCCTTCTTTTTAACGAAGAAGCCTGCTGCTGTAAGCTCAGAGGCGATCGCCCCTGCGACCTCAGGGAGCAGCCTTTCCATTGTATCTGTCAGTGTAAGGCCCGGGCAGACCTTTTCAGGAACGACGCCTATGACTGATGTCTCAGGCGCTCTCCCTTCAAAGGCCGCAAGCGCTAGAAATTCCCTGACCCCCACACCGTGCGCCGTCGTGAGGGTGGAATCGCCTTTGAGTATATCATCTGATTTGAGACGGCGGATGGAGCCTACCCTGCTGCCGTCTTTTATCGCGTCGACTATGACGGCATGGGTGAACCCGCAGAGTATATCGGCGAGCTTTGCCCCTGCGGTGCCGCCGTCAAGGCATTCGATCTCGCCGCCTGTAGAGTATAGACGTTCAAAGGCCTCGACAGAGCGCACACCTACCCCGTCGTCTCTCATGAGTATGTTGCCGATGCCGAGTACCAGCGCCTTTTTTTCAGGTCTTTTCTTCATCTTATGCCGATCGGAGAGGCAGTATCATCCCTGCCGGTGACCTGTCTCAGCTTGAGAAGCTCGCGACAAGTATCAAAGAGATAACGGCGATATTTACAATCGCCCCGAGAAGTATTACGATGTCCACCGGTGATGTGATATGTCTTTTAAGTTTTCGCAGCATCCGGATAGATTAATCCAGTACGGTTTTTTTGTCAATGAGGCCGCGGACATCATCTGCCACCTCTTTCGGCAGGCAGACGCACATTAAAATGTTGCCGGCACTCGAACTGCCTACGCCGTGGCGGCGATAACCGGGGGGTTTGTGGTCAGGTATTCTCTTGTCTTTATAATATCTCTTCTGGCGTCAGCAGGTTTTTTCATCCTGTTGGATATCTTTTTTTTCGACCTTCAGGGGTTGACCCTCATATTCAGGGGCTGAGATCTCTATGCTGATATCGGGATATATGATGAGGAAGATAATAAGAGCGTTTCGCCCTCTGTCGGTCATGGCCTTCGGGCTGATTGTCTGCGCTCTGATGATATGCGTGCTTTTTGTACCTTCTGTTGCCCTGTCCTCTGAGAAGGCCGTTACATCCGGCTCAGGGGCTGAGGCAGTGGTGCAGTCAGTTCGACCCGGCCTTGCGTCAGCCGGGCAGGACCCTTCTCCTCCAGCGCCTCTTTCTGCGTCTCTCAGTTCAGCGCCAGATTATGTAAGCGGGGCAGTTGGGGTAAATGCGGCCGTCGGGAAAGGCGAGGAAGGGCAGGGCGCGCCGCAGCTCAAGGCTGGGGATTATCCGAAGATAAGGGGAGTTAACGGCAGGGTCGCCGTCTGGCTTGCGGCGCAGATGCACCTCTGGTTTGCCGCCTTCGTTCTTGCCGTTCCGATATTCGTCCTTCTCATAGAAGTCATCGGCGTCTATACCGGTAGCGACAGGTATGACGATATGGCGTACGAGTTCATACGCGTCTCCATGACCGCCTATTCAGTCACGGCTATTACAGGCGGAGTACTGCTACTCGGCCTTGTCGTCTTTTATCCGGATCTCATGAAGTACCTCTCGCGCATCTTCGCCCCTACGATGATCATCTATGCCGTCCTTTTCTTCGTCGAGACAGGGGCGCTATACGTCTATTATTACGGCTGGCGCTCTATGAGAAGAGGGAGGCTCAAATGGGCGCATCTCGGCGTAGGGTTGGTATTGAACACGGCAGGGACCTCTCTCATGCTTATTGCAAACGCATGGGTGACGTTCATGATGACCCCTTCAGGGGTGGGGCCTTCCGGGATCTTTGACGGCAACGTATGGCACGCCGTTAACAATCACCTCTGGTCGCCGATGAACCTCCACAGGTTCATCGCCAACATAGCCTACGGCGGGTCTATCGTCGGGGCCTACGCCGCTTACAGGTTCTTAAGTGCAAGGACCGAAGAGGCGAGAGCGCACTACGACTGGATGGGTTATACCGCCAACCTCATCGCCATAGGGGCTCTGCTGCCGCTCCCGTTCGCAGGGTACTGGCTCACAGCCGAGATATACGCCTACAGCCAGCAGATGGGGATAAACCTGATGGGCGGGGTCTTCGCGTGGCTCTTCATAATACAAGCTGTCATAATCGGGGCGCTTTTTCTGGCGGCCAATTATTATCTCTGGTGCGGCTTTGAAAGAAGCGAGGGAGGCCGCCGTTATACGCCTTATATAAAGTATATAGCCTTAGCCCTGCTCGCATCTTTTCTCGTATGGTTCACTCCTCACTCGCTTGTAATGACTCCGTCCGAGGCGGCCCGGTTAGGCTCACAGTACCATCCGTGGCTCGCGCCGCTGGGGCTGATGCCTGCAAAGAACATAGCTGTCAACGTCATGCTCCTTGCGACGTTCCTGAGTTTTCTCTTCTACCGGAGGACGAACAGGGTCGCTGTCGTAGGGTGGGCAAAGACCGGCAGCGCAATCCAGGCCGCCGTCTTTTGCGCGGGGCTTATAAACATAGTCGTCCTCGGTGTCTATTACGGGTATTATACGAACTCCGTCTACAAGGTCGCCTCGTCCGTTCCTCAGGTAGCGACTACCCTTGCGGTCATCATCGGGATACTTGTTATCGAAAGGCTGGTCTTTAAGGGGGCGAGGGAGGTCGGGCCTTTTAAATGGGGCAGGATGCCGGGTAGAAGCCAGTACGCATTGGTCCTTATAGCCGTATCTTTTACGTGGCTGATGGGGCTAATGGGTTTCATACGCTCGGCGATAAGACAGAACTGGCACGTCTACTCGGTCATGAAAGATGCGTCCGTAGACGCCTTTACCCCGACTATAGCTTACGCGGCAAACGTGGTATCCATCGGCACGGTAGCCTTCATGTCTATCGTGGTCTTCATATTCTGGCTGAGCCGGAAAGGGCCCAGTGACAGCGGCAAGGGCGTAAGTGATGAAGAATAATTTTATATGGATAGCTCTGTTCGGCATAGGGCTCGTCATTGCCTACGCGCTCTTTTCGAACCTCTACATACCATCTTCGGTCCCTGATCGGCAGACGGAAGATATCTCATCCGATACAGGCGTTTTGACTGGTGATGAGCTTGCGGCCTTCGGCGAGGAGATTTATTCCGGCAAGGGCTCTTGCGGACTTTGCCACGACGCTGTCGGAGATAGAGCTCCTGCACTTGATTCTATCGCAGTGAGAGCCGCCGAAAGGCTTTTGGACCCCCGCTACAAGGGCAAGGCCACTGACGCCGTAGGGTATATCTACGAGTCTATGGCAGACCCGTCTGCTTATGTCGTTAAGGGCTACGGGGTAGCAGGGACAGATGATGCGGTCAGTCCGATGCCGGGCGTGCTTGGAGGCCAGATAGAGCTTACCGAAGTAGAGGTGACGGCTGTCATCGCGTATCTTCAAAAGAGGGCAGGGGTCGAGGTTACGGCAGGTTCTGCCCAAGGACCACTCATGCAGGGAAACGCTCCTGCGCCTGATACAACCGGCCTGATAAAATCGAGATGACCAGATGAAGATAGGAAGATTATTACGGCTCGTTATATTGACGTCCCTGGCGTATCTGCTCTTTAAGATCCCGGGCATCATCCTCGGAAAGCCGATCCCGTCGTCCATCATACAGATGTATATGTTTTTTGTTATCGTGACGATACTCCTTGTCATGACCGCTACTGAGGATTCGGCCCAGAGGCTCTTTGGGCCGATAAAAGCCATTGCGAGCGGCCAGTCCCCTTCAATGAGGCGCATTCGCACGGCTCTGTTTTTTATCATGCCGCTCTTTGCAGCGTATCTGACCTATCTCTCCATGAGACCTTCGACAGACCCGCCCGTGGAGCTCCGCTCAGTGCATCCGGCGCCTCCGGCTCTGATGACCGCCTACGAAAAGACCTTTGACCTCGCTCTTCTTGAAAACCCGTTCCGGCCTTTAGAGAAGGAGGACCCGCTTCTCTTTCGGTCGATTGTCGCCGAGGGCGGGGAGATATATTTCAAGAACTGTTTTTTCTGCCACGGGGACAAGCTTGACGGCAGAGGCCATTATGCAAGGGCTTTAAACCCGGCGCCTCTGCCATTCCAAGGTGGCGATACGATAGCGCAGCTCCAGGAATCGTATGTATTCTGGAGGATAGTCAAGGGCGGGCCGGGACTCCCTAAGGAGGCAGGGCCTGCTGTTTCTTCCATGCCCGCCTGGGAGGGGATGCTTACCGAAGAAGATGTCTGGAAGACGATGCTCTTTATATACGACTACACCGGCAATACGCCGAGATCATGGGTGAACAGGTGAAGGGCTATTCAATGCGTCAGTTCATCTTGATATCGATATCTGCGGCTATCGGGTTGTTTTTTGCAGGCGGCTCGAATCTGAGCCATGCCGACGAGGCTGTATCTCCGGCTGTAAGGGATGCCTACGTAAAGAGGTGCTCGTGGTGCCACGGCCTTGAAGGCGCCGGAGACGGCCCTGCATCAGGGTACTTAAACCCGGCGCCAAGGGACTTTACCCTTGGTATGTATAAGTGGAAGACGACGCCTTATGACGAGTACTCGCCGTCGGACGGAGATCTTGAGAGGATGATCGCAGGTAGATCAGAAGGCGGCTGGGACGGTCTGAAGGATACGTCCATGCCAGGCTGGTCGGATACCATCACAAGGCAGGAGATAAGGGATATCGGCGCCTACATAAAGACCTTCGCCAGCCTCGGCCCGTCTGTCAACAAGGTGATAGAGCCGCCTTCAGGCATGAAGGGAGCGTCGAAGAATGTTCTCGAGCAAGGCAGGAAGCTCTTTCTCGACAGGTGCTCTGAATGCCACGGCGAGCTTGGCAGGGGAGACGGCACAAAGAGGCTCAAAGACGACTGGGGCGGGCGAACGTGGCCGAGGAACCTTACAAAGGATTGGACGTTCAGGGCAGGCAGTGATGTAAAGGATATCTACAGGAGGATCATGGCAGGCATCCCGGGCACACAGATGCCGAGTTTTGCCGACCCTCAGAGCAAAAAGAGGCTCTCTGATGAAGAGGCGTGGGCTGTAGCCTCGTACGTCAAAACGTTAAACGCGCCGCACAAGAGGCCTGTCGAGGGAGCCGTCATAAACGCCGTTAAGATAGACACCCCGGTGCCGACGAGCGTTGACGACGAAAGATGGGAGAAGGCGGCGTACGCGAGTTTTTATACACTTCCTCAGGTAATAGCCGGAGAGAGGCACTTCACCCCGACTATCAACTCGATGTCTGTAAAGGCTCTTTATAATGACATGGATATCGCCTTTCTTGTCGAATGGGACGATCCGACGCGCGGCGTGCCGGGAGATGTAAAGTCAATGGAGATCGCCGGAGGCGAGGTCTTTGTTGACGGGGCGGCGATGCAGTTCACTGTAAAGCCGTCAGGTACCCTGAGGCCGTATTTCGGGATGGGAGACGGAATGCACCCGGTGAATCTCTGGATGTGGCAGTCCGCAGAAGGGGCCGGGGCGGTGCGGCTTTTGAACGCCAGAGGGGTTAAGGAGATAGATGAGCGTGACGCGCCGATGGTCGGGCTTACTGCCTCTGGTGTGTATTCAAACGGCCAATGGAAAGCGATTTTTACAAGGCCGCTTTTGACGGAAGACCCGTCTGTTGATATCCAGTTCAGCCCCGATACCTTCATCCCTGTCGCATTGTCAGCGTGGGACGGGTCAAACAATGAGAAGGGCTCGAAGCACGTCTTGACGCAGTGGCAGTGGGTAAGGCTTGGCAGGGATGAGGGCGGGTCGCCTTACCTCTGGCCTGCTCTCGCAGGTGTAGCAGTGCTGGCGATAGAGCTTTTGTGGGTCCGCAGTGCGAGGAAGAGGCGGGAGGGGTAGCATCTGTAAGGCGCCTTTTGCGGTTTCAAGTTTATAACTTGAACCCAATGATCCGTAAAGGCGCATGCTAAATTCAAGGGGCAGGTTGTAAGCCTGCTCCTTGAAGAAGTCTATAGATGCTGTGTTTGCGGCAGACCTCCTAGACAGGGAAGCTTACGGTTTTGCGGGTCTTAGAGGAAATGACAAGACGGGCATGAACGACTTCTTCATTGCTCGATAGCTTTTTCAAGATCAGCAATTGGCAAGGTAATACCATAGGATGCCAACAACATAGTAAGCGTCTCTTTATGGTTCCTTTTTAGATCATCCAACGTCCAATTATTGAAGGTTTGTAAAATTCTTACGGAGTTGCTAAAAAGTTCTACGTTTTTCTGAAAGTATCCTTCCCTTTTTTGCCGGTAATCCTGATTGCCTTGTGCGGTATTCTTCCTCCGAGACAGGAGAATGAGATTGCCGAGCCTGTTAGTCCATTTGTCTCGCTCCGGTCCTGTAAAATCAGCAACCCATTGACTACTTGTATCCGGTGTCTGAGGAAGAATATGCTCAATGCTTATTGTTTCAGGTGGTGAAAATTTAGTTGTGTGCCCATGATAGGCAAGATCGATCTTTAAAATGATATATCTAGCATAACCACGGCCATAAATTGCCCCTGTGAGCGATCGAAGAATATCCTGAGTTTCCACTTTGAAAACGGGAGAAGCAAACAGGGCATTTTGATCGGCTGCACCTTCGATCTCTTTGAGGATGGCATTTGCATTTTCGATACGTTTTGTTGGTGCCAATCCAATTATCCAATCAGAAGAAAACTTCACGTCTAAAAGGTGCAAGAACTTGAGTAAGTTTTCCGTTTTATATTTTGCGTAATAGCATAGAAGGGGTGCAATCCAGTAATCAGCCTCAAAACCAATTCGCATCAGGGTAAGTTGGTTGTGAAGTTCGAAGCTGTTTGTCAAATTGTAAGTGTCATCTTCAAAAAGACTAAGGTAGTGCTTATAATGACTTTCGACAAATTCGAAAGTATCTTCCCCTTTTTTTAATAGCGGAGTTTTATTGATATAGGTTTTCGTATTACGGTCAAATTCTTTTGGAGCGTAGATATTTTCCTCAAATTCTTTAAGAAGATTGTAGCCTGCTTTCTGTTTGACAAGCACGGTTCTGAGGTGAGAGAGAAAGTTGTCGAACTCTTCAGTAAAATATCCCTCAATATTCTCCCATGTTTTTGCATATTTGGTTCTGGTGTTGTTGTCTTTAATTCTGGCGAGGTTCTCTGCCTTAAGAATGTCGCTATTGCGTAGCTTGATGCCTCGGTTGTTCATAACTGTAAACAGATGAAAGGCATCTTCAAGCTCTTCAGTCGCAACATAGATCATCAGAACGTTGGAGCGTAAAAACGGAAAGAACGTTTCCAGAGATTTGCCATTCTTGAAAAAGCCTCTAATGGTCAGAATGGCATTGGCCATATTTCTGATGGACATGTCTTCATCGTTTTCTTGAGAAAGATGCTTTATTTCTTCGTCTTTGAGTGTACCTCCATCTGCCTTGACGTACTTATCAACAAAATTCTTCACTGTATCGCGGATATCAAAGACAATACGACTGCGCTCGGGAATATTGTCGTCGGGATTTGCCATCTGATAAATAGTTTCCCGGCAGGTCTTGATCCGCGCCTTATTGTCTGCTGGTGTTAGATCACGAACCACAGCAGTTATCAGGAAGAGGGTTGTCAGCCGTTGTTGGCCGTCAAGAAGGTCATGCTCTTCGTATCTGATATTCCCATCCTGCTTATCCGATTTTTTTAATACCATAGAACCAAGAAAGTACTGAGACCTGGGGTTAGATTGACTCGCACGATACACATCATCAAGCAATTCTACAACTTGATCAGCCTCCCAAACATATGGACGCTGGTATTCCGGGATGCGGTACCATTTCAGGAAAACATCTTTTACGAAAAGTTTCTCACTTTTAATTTCAGGCGCCATTTACCACCTCGGTTTCTTAAATCATCAGACATCTGTGGACATCCGTGTCTGTGCAATCCTTTTAGCATAATGTGGAATGTAAAGCAACCCCCTGTCGGATCAAAATCTGCGACTTGAACTGCATGATCAGGAAAGGCGTATGCGAAATCCAAGGAGCAGGTTGCAAGCTTGCTCTTGCGAAGAAAACCGCTTGTTACTAACCCCACCCAGCCTCCCCTTGTGAGTAAGGGGAGGAGCAAAACCAAAACGGCCTTTGAATTTAGCCGCTGCTTTTAACAAAACCCGGGTCATGGCGTAGCGAGCCTGACTGAGAGACGTTGAGCAGGTTCTTGTATCTACTGCGAAACGGCTCGAAAGCGAAGCGAGCCATACCCAAAAGGAGCGCCGAAGCGCAAAGCAAGAGTCAGACCGATGTTTTTCGCAAAGGGGCGTTGTAAAGAAAATCATTCGGCGGGTGTGACCCGCCCTACCAGACTTGTATCTGCTGCGAAACGGCCGGACAGCGAAAGCGAAGCGAGCCATACCCAAAAGGCGCACGGAAGTGCAAAGCAGGAGTCAGGCAGATGTTTTTTGTAAGGGCAGTTCGAGCCATACCCAAAAGACGCGCAGAAGTGCAACTCAGCTCTTTGTCCTCGACCATACCCCGTAAAGAAGCAGGGCAGTGCCTGCAATGATGAATAGATAACTGACAGGCCCTATCTGCTCGCCTGACTTGATGGCGAGCAGGGAATTCAATCCGCCTGTGAATACAAGCGCGCACCCGATGAGGCTGCGGCCAGCTCGGTTGGCATTATAACCCTCGTTCCCCTTCATCTATCGGCCTGCCCGTTTTCTCAGTGTCGCCATGACCTCAGGCGTTATCTCGTTCAATCCCTTTGACCTAGCGTATGCCTCTACGCCCTTTTTTATCATCGATCTTAAAAATGAAGGCGCTTTGTCAAGGCGCTCCTGAGCCTCGGCCGTCCATCTCACAAATGTGCCGGTGATTTTCTCAGAGGCGTTTTTTGACGGAGTGTATACGCACCACGGGTCTTCGCCTGAGAGGCTGTTGCCTGAAGCAAAGGCGCGGGCCCTGCACCCTCCGCACGTCTCTTTGAATTCGCATCCGCCGCACCTGCCTTCTAGGTCGCGCTTCCTCATTGCTGTAAAGAGGGGGTCTTTCTCCCAGATATCTTTGAGGGATTTTTCTCCTATGGCAGGTCCTTCCGGTGAGGGAGGTATGTACGGGCACGGGGTGACACGCCCTTCCGGCGTTATCCTCATATAACCCGTAGCGGCGATGCATCCGCTCGTGCCGCCTCTTGCCAGCGAGCCGTCAGGATTGATCCTGCCGGCAACTCTCACGATGTGCGGCGCGCATCTGGCCCTGACCATAACGCCTCCGGCCGTATCGTCTGCCTTTGCGATTTCTTCAAGGACGCCTTCGTATTCCGAAGGAGAGAGGTCGGTCATTTGCTGGCCTCTGCCTGTGCAGACAAGGAAGAATATGTTTACTCCAGTAGCACCCTTTTCACCGGCGAGCCGTATTACGTCCTTTAGCGACCCTCTGTTCTCTTTCGTCACTGTCAGGTGGAGTTGGAACGGAAGACCGCTTTCCTTCAGGTTGTCTATTCCTTTTATAGTCGAGAGCCATGCGCCTGGAACCCCTCTGAACCTGTCGTGTACTTCAGGGGCCGCGCTGTCAAGGCTTACGCCTACGCCTGCGACGTTTGCCTTTATGAGGCTCTCGATTGCGGAAGGGGTCAGGAGCGTGCCGTTTGTCCCGACTACGACCGAGAGGCCTTTTGATGAGGCGTATGAGGCTATCTCAGGAAGGTCCGGCCTTAAAAGCGGTTCCCCTCCCGTCATGATGACCATGGCAGAGGGGTTTATCGAGGCTATCTCATCTACGATCCTGAGGGCTGATCTTGTATCGATGTCAGAGGCGCCTTCGAGCTCTACCGCGCCTAAGTAGCAGTGGACACACCTCAGGTTGCACCTCTTTGTCAGGTTCCATGAGACGAGAAATGGAGGCGTTGTCATCTCTGGTGTCTCTGGCATCCTTAGCCTTCCATATTCTTTCTGATTTTGCGCATGAACGCCGGGCTTATGGTATTAACGCCGTCTTTCCTGGCGGCATCCTCGACCATGAGCCTGACGACACCCCTTGCGAACAGGGGGATAGAGTCGAGTATGGAGGTCGCATCTTTTTCCCATACGGGCGCGTCTCCTGTGGCGGTACCTGAGGCGGCTCTTTCCGCCTCTCCATCATATCTCCTTGACGAGATGAGCAGGTTGCAGCTTGTGCGCTGCAGGCTTCTTTCTGTGAGAGACCCGATATCAAGTGACGGGCTCTCATGCGCCCCGGTCTTTCCGAGGACGAAGAGAAAGGGGCGGGCCTCTTCGACGTGCCTTATCACCACGTCCGATGGCTTGCCTTCAAGCAGGGTCGTTTTTATGGTGACGGAGTTCTGCTTAGCTATCATGGAGGCTGTATCAAGGTGGTCCTGATATATGCGTCCGAGGCCCTTGTCTATGACCTCTTCATGGAGACGCTCCTGCTCTGAAAACCTGAAGAGCCTGCCTGCCTCGTCGGATAATACTCCTCCCAGAGAGCGGAAGGCGTGTCTATGGTAATCGGTGTCGTATGCGCTTATAGCCTCTATCTGCCCGCCGAACGCTTTTGAGAGTTCGATTGCTGTTAGTAGCCCTCCGAATGAGCGAGTGGAGCCGTCTATTGCGACGATGATCGAGCCTGAACGGTCCGTATCCACCCTTGAGATGAGCGTGTCGCAAGGCGCCATCCTTGCCACCCTCGCGCATACGCTGCCGGTCTCGCTATCTCTCGTTTTGCCGAGCCCTGATGAGCCGATGACAAGAAGGTCGTATCCGCCGCTAGCGGCCTCTTTGATCAGTTCCTCGAAGTTTTTGCCCTCTCTGCTGATCGCATCGGCCTCGACGCCGAGGGTGCGGGCAGATGTGAGGAATACGTCGTTATACGAATCAGAGATTATGCGCAGGCCCTTGGATATCAGTGTGTCGTGCACCTCTCTCTGGTCTTTCAGGCGGCTTGTGTCCTGATACTGGGGGGGCAGGCCTGCCTCCATCTGGCGGAACCTGTCGTTATGGAGGTTTGCCGCGTAGACGTGACAGCCCGTTGCCGCAGCTCCTTCAAAGCGGGCGATTGCCAGGCCGAGATCCGCGCCTGAGTTTGACTGTGCGGAGTTATCAAGACAGATGAGGATTTTTTTTAGCATAGAGAAGATATTTTATCCCAACTGAATTCCGGAAGGAAGGCTTTTAAGGGGCAGCGGCTGAAGGCATCGTTCTGTCGCGGCAGCGGCGGCCGAAGTAGATAATAATGCCGGATGATATATTTTGACGGAAAAACCTCGGCCTCGCTCATCTCTTTAAAAAAAACAGAGGGCTGATATAAGGCTGAACCGAATATCAGCACGGCCATCTTTTATCCGGAAACAGGCATGGATCAGAGCCTCGTTTATGTTATATCATTTCGGATCGGACGGGCCTTCATCAGGACCATCGCCGGAAGTTATCTCATTGAAGGCTCCGGTAGCCTCGTTGTAGGCTGATATCGTCCCTGCGCCTATGTCGTAGTACCAGCCGTGGAGCGCGAGCTTTTTGCTCTCGAACCCCTTTTTGACAAGCGGGTAGCTCTTGAGGTTCTCTATCTGGTTAACTATGTGGTTCTTCTCGATCTGTTCGTAGCATGTCTGGAATGAAGGGTTGGTGCAATGGCTTATGACGTTATGCTTCACCTCGGAGGCGGCCCCGAGCCAGCCCTTTAGCCCGGGCATATCGGCAAAGTCCTTATCATCATAGTAGAGCGCCTTCATCGCCCCGCAGTCAGAGTGTCCGCACACGACTATGTCGGTTATCTGGAGCGCGTGTACTGCGAACTCTATGGCCGCGGCCGTGCTGTTTTTCAGGAGCGCAGGGTCGTTAAACGGGATTATGTTGCCGATGTTCTTTAATATGAAGAGCTCTCCGGGCTTCGACTGCGTTATGAGGTTCGGGTCGACGCGCGAATCCGAGCAGGCTATGAAAAGCACGTCAGGGGATTGCCCCTCTGAGAGCTCCTCGAAAAAAGCCTCCTGTTTCTTATGGAGCTGCTGGAACTTTTGAACGCCTTCGTACAGGTCGCGCAATGCCTCTCCTTTATACGGCAGTCCGTATCGAGTTATGTGATTGTTGTTTTATGTACTCATGCGGCCTCTGCCGGAATCTGAGCATCGGCCGCATTATCAGAAAAGTCCGGTTTGTACCGGGCCGGCAGGCACGATCAGATCTTTTTCGCCGAAGATGCTGATGCGGCCGAACTCGCCATCGAACCCCGGGGAGATCGCAACGTTGCCCTGCCTTACCCTTGTGATCGCCTCGGCGAGGCGCGCTCCCCCTGCCGAGGCGATCTCGTCAAAGCCCATATCAAGGAGTATTTCGAACTCGGTGCCAGCCTCGGTCGTCAAGCGATCGTACTCGTTTTGCACCTTCTTTGTGTTTATCCCTGTCCCGATGACCTCTGCTACTATCTCGGCAAGAGGTATGACGTGCCTTGAAGGTATTGTACCGGCAGGCGTGGACCCTTCGTCCCTGTCTGCGAGTTCTGCTATGCGGTTAAGGACGCCTACTGTCAGGCCTCTGCCGCATACAGGGCAGTTGGCGCGGGCCTTTTCCGTTTCTTCGGGGGTGAACATGATGCCGCACGCCCTGTGTCCGTCATGGTGGTACTTCCCTTCCTCAGGAAAAAATTCTATCGTGTAGAGGAATCTCGCAGGGTCTCTTGCCTTTATTGCGCCTGTTATCGCAGTGTAGCTCAGGTCGCAGTCAAAGACGTTTGCCTCCCTGCCGAGTTTCGACGGCGAGTGGGCGTCTGAGTTGGATATGAGGCATATATTGTCAAGGGCGGAGAGCCTCCGGTTCATCCCGGGGTCTGATGAGAGGCCTGTTTCAATGGCGTGTATGTGGCGGCTGTCATCCCCGAAGCATTCTTCGATGGAGTCGAACCCTGACTTGGACCCGAATATGGAAAACCAGGGGGTCCATGCGTGCGCGGGTATAAGCATCGCGTCAGGGGAGGCGTCAAGTACTATCTTCAAAAGGTCTTTTACAGGAAAACCTAATATCGGGCGGCCGTCAGACGATACGTTGCCTCTTGATGCAAGGGCCGTGTTTATCCTCTGCGCCGTCTCTATGGAATCCGCGAAGATAAGGCTGTGGACCTTGCGCGTCTTGCCGCCCTGCGTGTAGATGTTGCAGACCTCGGCGGTCAGCATGAAGCTTGTCGGTCTTGCTTTTTCCTGTTCTTTCTTTAAGACGAAGAGCCCGCTACCTGACGGCGCAAGGCTTTCGCATATCGAGCTAAAGTGGGCAGGGTGTGTGAAGTCGCCTGTCCCGACGATGCAGATCCCTTTCTTCGCGGCCCACCTGCCGATGGCAGGAAGGGTCATCTCCTTGCTCGTAGCCCTTGAGTATCCGCTGTGTATGTGAAGGTCTGCTATTATCCGCATGGTCTTGATCGCGCCTGCGTGCGCAGACTCAGTTCCCGATGGTGTTGTATCCGGCGTCCACGTATATGATCTCGCCTGTGACGCCGCTTGACAGGTCGCTCAAGAGATAGAGCGCCGTCCTTGCCACGTCAGCCTGAGTCACGTTTCTTCTCAGCGGCGCCTTTGTCTCTACCGCGTCCAATATCGATTTGAACCCTGAGATGCCCATTGCGGCAAGCGTTTTTATCGGCCCTGCCGAGATGGTGTTGACCCTGATGTTTTTGGGGCCGAGGTCTGCCGCGAGGTAGCGCGCAGAGGCCTCGAGCGCCGCCTTTGCCACACCCATGACGTTATAGTTCTGGATGACCTTTTCGCTCCCGTAATAGCTCATGGTGATGATCTTGCCGCCGCCGTTTGCCTCCATGAGTGGTATGGCATAGCGCGTAAGGGCGACAAGCGAGTAGGCTGAGACGTCCAGGGCCAGGGCGAAGCCTTCCCTTGAGGTATCGTAGAACGCGCCCTTGAGCTCTTCTTTTTTGGCGAAGGCGAGAGAGTGGACCATTGCGTCGAGCCCGTTCCATTCGGTCTTGAGCCTGTCGAAGACGCCGGCTATCTGGGAGTCGTTGGTGACGTCGCATGGCAGGATGATCTTTGAGCCGATAGATTCGGCAAGAGGGCGTACCCTTGATTCAAGGACCTCTCCGGCGTAGGTGAAGGCAAGCTCCATCCCTTCGCTGTGCAGAAGCTGGGCAATGGCCCAGGCGATGCTCTTTTCATTGGCGACGCCGAATATGACGCCTTTTTTGCCGTCAAGAAGTCCCATAGGGTGATACCTCCTGTCTTTTTGGGCCTGCGGCAAGGGGAGCAGCCACGCGGGCGCTGTGTTTTGCGGTAGCTAAAATGCTATATTTTTTACCATTTACAGCCGGATTGTTCAACAAAATACTTTGTCAGAGCGCCTTGCCTAACTCCGGGTCTTCTGATAAGATTTAGCTTATCGGGTCTGTGGGCAGTAGAAAATTCGCACCGCCCGAAAATGGAGGTTTTATGGTATTTGAACATCTGGAAGAAAAAGAAGCTGTGAAGACAGCGGCCATCATAGAGGTGAACGGATACGCCTTTTATACACTGCTCTCTAAAAAGACCGAGAACAAAGGGGTCAAGGCGGTCCTTAAAAAGCTCGCCGATGATGAAAAAAGGCACCTGAGGGTCATCGAAAAAAAGTTTTTCCCTGAGGCGGGCTTTCCTGCCGAGGACATAACAGAGGAAGAGCTTGAGATCGAGGAGTATGTAGAGAGATCCACGCGCGCCGACATATTCACAAAGAAGATCAATGTCGACGATCTGGTGAAGGTCCTCGACTCTCCGAAAAAGGCGCTTCTGCTGGCGCTCGATACAGAGAGACACTCCGTCGAGTTTTTTTCCGAGATGGCCAGAAAGGCCGAGACAGAGGAGGCGCGGACGATCTACAGGGAGCTTGTTGATGAGGAGGCCGCGCATGTAATGCAGATAGAGGCGCTTCTGGCTTCGGTCTGAGAGCCGTTGCCACGCTTTTTTGGGAAGGGGTAGGGGATCATCAGGTCGGTCCGGGGAAGTAGCGGCTGATGCACTTTGATTTGCGGATGGCCAGAGTCATGTATGACATAACGTAGTATATGACATGACAGGTCATTTTAATATTAACGGCGAGAATCGTCATCCTATGTCAGAGATCAGGCTTAACATCCTCACCAGAGAATGGGTCATAGTATCCGCTGAAAGGGCCATGAGGCCGACGGATTATATCGATACCAGGGAAAAGAAGTCGGCGCCGGCGCATCTGCCGTCTTGTCCTTTCTGCCTCGGAAACGAGAGAAAGACGGCTGACGAGTACTTCAGGCTATCCGAGGACGGGGGCTGGAAGATAAGGGTCGTTGCCAACAGGTATCCGGCCCTTTCGTTTGGCGGCGAGAGGAAGCAGACAGTAGATGGGTTGAAGCGCTCTGTCTCAGCTGTCGGACGGCACGAGATAATCATAGAGACCCCGGCGCATGATCTGGATATCGCTTCATACGACTTGAAGCATATAGAAGAGCTGATACGCATCTACCGCGGCAGGTTCAACGAAGCGCATGCCGACCCGAGGGTCGAGCACGTCATTATATTCAAGAACCACGGCGAGGGATCAGGCACGACCATTGAGCATCCGCACACGCAGCTTGTCGCCGTCCCTGTCGTCCCGATGCAGTTCAGAAAACGGGTCGAGTACGCAATGCATTACTTCGACGATACGGGCCAGTGCCTCGTATGCTCCATGCTCGGCCAGGAGCGAGATGAGGGCGTGAGGGTCGTGATAGATACCGAGCACTTCCTGACCTTCATCCCGTACGCGGCGCTCTCCCCGTTCCACACATGGATATTCCCCAAGAGGCACTGCGCCACGTTCTCAGGGATCACTGATGACGAGGCAATGGACCTCGCCGTTCACATGAAGACGCTTTTTGCAAAGTTCAAAAACGGCCTCGAAGACCCAGCTTATAACTACGTCATAAGGTCGAGCCGCCCTCAGGACGGGCGAAACGAGTACTGCCACTGGTATCTGAGCGTAGTCCCGAGGATTACAAAGACGGCGGGGTTCGAGCTGGGGAGCGGCATGTTCATAAACACGGAGCCGCCTGAGGAGTCAGCCGCCTTTCTGAGGGGTGTCGGGGTCTGAGCCTTTGATGCCGCCGGGCCGCTGCGTGTCTTTCTCCAAACGCGGCCTTTTGTTTTTTTATCCCCGTCCCCAGGTTGCATCCAAATCCCGGATAATGAGCGCAGGTATATGGAAAGAGAATACAAAAACCCGCTCCTTACGGTCGATATAATAATAGAGCTTGGTGACGAGGGCATAGTCCTCATCCAACGGAAGAACCCTCCTTACGGCTGGGCAATACCCGGAGGCTTCGTCGATTACGGAGAGACGTTAGAGGAGGCCGCAGCAAGAGAGGCGCTCGAAGAGACCTCGCTCGTGGTATCTCTGAGGTGCCAGATGCGCGCGTACTCCGACCCTGAAAGAGACCATAGATTTCATACCGTCTCGATGGTATTCGTGGCAAGGGCGCACGGAGTCCCTGAGGCACGGGACGACGCGAAGGGGATAGGGGTCTTTACTCAAAAGAACCTCCCGTCGGCTCTTGCCTTTGACCACGAAAGGATACTCGGCGATTATTTCAGGTGGAAGAAAAAAGGGTTCGAGGCCTTCGGGCTGTGATCCGGGAATAAATACGACGCGTGGCTTGATGACGTTTCTGCGAATGGAGTCGCAAGGCATGGGGTAGCGGCCGTGTCATCAGTAGCGAGAGGTGTTAACGCAAATGGTGGGCTGAGTCCACCCTACCAATGTGTATCTCCGTCCTTCAAAATCAACCCCTCCCAGCCTCCCCTTGTAAGTAAGGGGAGGAGCCAAGTCTAAGCTCCGGCCTTTGAATTTTGCATTCGGCGGGTGTGACCTGCCTTGCCAGACTGATCAGAAGGTCAAATGCTCAGGTTTGCCTATATAATATCCCTGCGCATAGTCGACGCCAAGCTTCTTTAAGATCTGGAACGTCTCCTCGCTCTCTACGAATTCAGCGATGCTCTTCACCTTCATACCTCTCGCCACATCCGCTATGGCCTTGACGAAAAGCTGGTCGTTCGCGTTTTTTTTGAGGTTGCGTATGAAAGAACCGTCTATTTTTATATAGTCCACGTCGAGTTCCCTCAGATAGGTGAAAGACGTGAATCCCACGCCGAAATCGTCGAGGGAGAAATGGCATCCGAGCGACTTCAGCGCCTTGATGAATCTTGCGGCCCGTTCGATGTCGCAGACCGCCGCCGTCTCCGTGATCTCAAAGACTATATGGTCGGGATCGGCACCTGTTTCCGATATGGCGGACCTGATGAACAGCAGCAGATCGTCATCCATCAGGTCCTTTCCCGAGAGGTTTATGCTGAATGTGAGAGATCTGCCCTTGCGGCCTGCCTCCGACATGAGTATCAGAGTCTTTTTTATTATCTGTTTATCGACTGCTCCGATTATGTCGAACCTCTCGGCCACTTCGATAAAGGCGCCGGGCAGAAGGATGTTTCCTTCCTCGTCGCGCATCCGCGCCAGCGCCTCATAGTGGCGGACCTTGTTGTCGTTCAGCCCGATGATTGGCTGCATCCATACCTCAAAGCGGTCTTCATCGAGGGCCTTGAGTATACGCTCCTTCCACTTGAGCCTTGAATGGATGTCTTCCAGTATATGGTCTTCATCGCGGTAGAGGTGGCTTCTGTTGCGTCCAAGCTCCTTGGCCCGGTACATGGCCGCATCGACCTTTGTGAAGAGTTCGCTCACCGCTGCCCCGTGGACAGGATACAGGACTGCGCCTATGCTTGCGGACAAACGGAAAGGAAGACTCCCCGAACGGTATCCCTCTATCTGTTCTCTGATCCTCTCAGCTATCGCCATACCTTTTTTTTCATCCGTCGGAGCCAGATAGATTGCGAACTCATCCCCGCCAAGCCGCCCCAGGATGGATTCTTCGTCCTGAAGGGTTTTCTTGAGCAGCCTGGAGACGCTTCTCAGCACCTCGTCACCGAGGCCGTGCCCGTACCCGTACGAATCGTTTATGAATTTGAAATGGTCTATGTCAAGCATCAGCAAGACTCCAGGTTCTTTGTCTTCCAGATTGCTGAAAAGCCGCTCGCCCATTAGTTCCATGAAACGCGACCTGTTCAAAAGGTCGGTCATCTCGTCGTGATAGGCGAGGTATTTGATCTTTGCTTCCGAGGCCTTCTTTTCAGTGATGTCTTCCTGGACCGCGAGGTAATTTATGATATTCCCGTTCTGGTCCTTGACCGGGCTTATGACCGTATTGCACCAGTAGCGCCCTCCGTCTTTCGTCCTGTTTTTCAGGATGCCGCGCCACGTCCATCCTCCCTTTATCGTGCCCCACATCTCCCCGTACATGGAATCAGGGGTCTCCCCTGAAGAAAGGATGCGGGGCGTCTGGCCAAGGGCCTCCTGTTTGGCGTAGCCCGTGACCTGCTCGAAAATCGGGTTTACGTATTCGATGACCCCGTCGCTGTCAGTGATGAAGACTATGCTACTGCTCTGTTCTATCGCCGCGGAAAGTTTTTTTATCTCGAAGGTCGCCTGCCTCTGTTCAGTGACATCGGTGCCGTAAATATTGACATACTCGCTTTGGGCCACCGGCGCCACTACCATCGAGAATATCCTGCCTTTATTCTTCAATTCGAGTAGTTTGGTTTTCTGAGAGTCGTAGACCTCATTGACGGTCTGCTTCAAGGCCTCCGGCACTGATTGTCCAGCCTCGCATCCCCATTCATCAAGCAACGGGGCGCTCGCATCGTTTCCGTACAGTATCGTTCCGTCCGTTGCGATGCGCAAGACAGGGTTCGGGTTCTCCGAAGGGAACTTTGCGAGGACCTTTATCTCTTCCTCGACCCGCTTGCGCTCGGTGATATCATGGGCCGCGCAGACTACCCCGAAGAGTGCGCCTCCGGCCCCTCTCATCACCGATCCTGAGAAAAGCACCGGTATCTTTCTGCCGTCTTTGGCCAGATACGTCTTCTCGGCGTTGCGGATAAAACCGTTTTTCATAAGCTCTTCAAAGTCTTTTTCTTGTTCTTCAAATATCGTTAATATGGGCCTGCCCAAAAGTTCGTCATCTACGTAGCCTAACATATCAAGGGCGGCCTTGTTGACGGCGGAAACAGCGCCTTCGGGTGTCGTCACTATGAGGCTGTCCATCATGCTTTCAAAGATTTTTTCAACGTAATTCCTGGATACGGTTATCTTCTGCAGGTCCACGGCCATTTTGTTAAAGGCCGCTCCAAGCTCGCCGATCTCGTCTTTTGACACCAATTCGATTCGCGAGCCGAATTCTCCGGCACCGAATTTTAAAGCAGCGTTCCTGAGTCTTTCAATAGGCCTTGAGATGGAACGCGACACCATTAAGGCCATAAGGACGACGAAGGCCGGAGAGACGGCAAAGAGCGCCAGCAATGCGTTCCTGACCCTCCTGACAGGACGCAGTATCTCGTCGGCGTTGAAGTCCATTACGACAGTCCACCCAAGGCCGCTGAATCCCTTCGAATGGCTGAAGGCCCTCAATATTTCCATGCCTTCTTCAGGGATGAAAACGAAACCGCTTTTCCCTCCGAGCACGTCAGAGGCCCCCTGCAGTCGCGAGACATCCTCGCCGAACTCTTCGAGCCTTATGTCCTTGCCCTGTTTTTTCAGAGTCGGGTCCAGTCCGCTGAAGATGACAAGCCCTTTTTTGTCGAGCAGACGCGGCTCCATGCTCTTATATTTAGAACGCGTCTGGGCCAGATCGATGATGCTTTTCATGGCCTCTATATTCAAGACACCCTTGAGAAGACCTGCAAAGGCGCCTTTTCTGTCATATATGTTTACAACGATATCGATTGAAACTGCGTCTGAGCTTTCGTCGAATTCTACGTCGCCAAGCCAGAAATCCCTTTTTTTCAAGGCTTCTTGATACCACCGTTCGTCGGCCTGCAGATAATCGCTAGTCCTGCCGGTCGAAGCGAGGACAACGCCGTACCTGTTCGTCACGTATACTTCGCTAAAAGGCGCGTACTCGTATTTCTGTTTATAGAAATCGAGGTACCTTACGAGTTCCTCTGAGAGTTCATTATTCAATACGCTTGTTATGAATGGTGTCTGTTTTTTGCTTTTCCAGTCTTCGTCTGTTTTTTTGATGAAGTCCATGATGCCGGGTGTCTTATCGAATGCCTTGTTTGATCTGACGACATCCTTCGCCAGCAACAGGTCGTTAGCGTAGGCCTGTATATCCTCGACCCTGACATATATCTCTCTATCGACATCTCTTATGATATCGTCCGCCAATTGAAGGGCGCTCTCACCCGCATCCTTTTTCATGGCATTTTCCGCAATGTAGATCGAGGCGACCCCTGCAATGGCGGACACAAAGATAACCGTGGAAAAGGCAATAGTCAATTTTCGGCCGATCCTCATCCCAACCGCCTTGTTTTTTGCTCTCGCTGGAGCCGGTGCTAAATCGTCTGAAAAAGCGTGAAAGTCAGCTGAAAGGGGAAATATCCGGAGTTGCAAATTCATGGGGGTGTGGCTCAAAGATGGTATGCGCCTGCTTTTGCAGGCGGTCAGGCCCTTCACTGCGAGGCTGTCTCGAAGCCGCAGGGACTGAGCTGTCCGGGGTTACATTGGCGTTAGTGTAGTTCGTTGAAGACCTGAGAGATCGCCTGAACATCACCTGACAATCAATATATTCTACGTCTGACTCGCTCTTTTTGCAACCGGCCCACAAAAAAACAAGGCTGATGAGAGTTCAGGCCAGCCTCCCCTTGTGAGTAAGGCGCAAGAAGACAAAACTCCCCTCCTTACCAAGGAGGGGCTGGGGGTGGTTTGAGAATTAGTTTGCCTTTGCTTTAAAACAACCGGGGCATGGCGGAACGAGCCTAAAGGATGGCCGACGAACAGGCGGTGGTATCAACTGCGAGTCGGCCAGACAGCGAAGGGAGCCATACCCAAAAGATGCACGGCAAGTGCAAAGCTGAAATCAGATAGATGTTTTTTTATTCGGGACGTTCGAGCCATGCACGAAAGGCGCACCCAGTGCGGCAAAAAAACATCCGGCGGGTGTGACCCGCTCTGCCGGACTTACGCAAATGGTGGGCCGAGCCCACCCCACCCTACCTGACTACGTTGCTGACCTCTCTCAGTCTCCCCTTGTAAGTAAGGGGAGGTGTTAGGCAAAGATCAAGACTTTGAATTTTGCCTTTGCTTTAAAACAATCGGGTCATGGCGTAGCGAGCCTGACTGAGAGCCGTAGAGCAGGTCCTTGTATCTACTGCGAAACGGCTCGAAAGCGATGCGAGCCATACCCAAAAGGCGCACGGAAGTGCAAAGCTGAAATCAGACAGATGTTTTTTATACGGACGGTTCCTATGCGTTGATGCCTATCCGAGTTTTTCCTTGAGGAGCTTATTGACCGCCTGAGGGTTGGCCTGTCCTTTCGTGGCCTTCATCGTCTCGCCTACGAAAAAGCCGATGAGCTGGACCTTGCCTTCCCTGAACTTCGCGACGTTGTCCGGGTTGGCTTCGATTATCCCGTCTATTATCTTCGCCAGTGCCGACTCGTCTGAAATCTGAGACATGCCCTTTGACTTGACTATCTCAGCCGCACCTTTGCCTGTGCGGTACATCTCTTCAAAGACCTCTTTCGCGGTCTTGCCGTTTATCTCGCCTTTTTTTACCATCAGGATAAGCTCTGAGATAGCCTCAGCGGCCAGGGCGCAGGCCCTTATATCCGCCTGGTCTTCCTTGAGGAGCCTTAGAAGCTCTCCCATGATCCAGTTGGAAGATACCTTCGGTTCTCCGGTCAGGGTTGCGAGCCTTTCGTAGTAGTCGGCCAGATACTTATCCGCTGTGAGTACCCCTGCGTCGTAGGGCGGTATCGAGTACTGTTCGACAAACCTCTGCCTCTTTGCCTGAGGGAGTTCAGGCACGGCCGAGCGGGCGGCCTCAACAAGGGCTTCGTCAATGATCAGAGGCAGGAGATCGGGCTCAGGGAAGTAGCGGTAGTCGTGAGCTTCTTCTTTCGATCTCATGGAGAGCGTTATGCCCTTTGCCGAATCGAAGAGGCGCGTTTCCTGAACGACCTTTCCGCCGTTCTCGATGAGGTCGATCTGCCTATGGATCTCGTAGTCTATCGCGTCCTTGACGAACTTGAAGGAGTTGACGTTCTTGATCTCGGCCTTGGTGCCAAGTTCTTTCTGTCCTACAGGCCGGACCGAGACGTTGGCGTCGCAGCGGAAGCTTCCTTCTTCCATGTTGCCGTCGCATATCTCAAGGTAGACGAGTATGTCCCTTATCATCTTCAGGTACGCGTGTGCCTCTTCGGAGGTCCTCATGTCAGGTTCGCTCACTATCTCTATGAGAGGGACGCCTGTCCTGTTAAGGTCGACGAACGAGTAGCCTGCGTCCTGCGGTCCTTCGCCGTGGAGGAGTTTTCCGGCGTCCTCTTCCATGTGTATGCGCGTTATGCCAAGCCTCTTTTTAGTGCCGTCAAGCTCTATATCGATGTGGCCGTACTCGGCAAGCGGTTCGTTATATTGCGATATCTGGTAGCCCTTGGGCAGATCCGGGTAGAAGTAGTTCTTCCTCGCGAAGACGCTCTTCAGGTTGATCTTGCAGCCTACGGCAATGGCCATCCTTACAGCGTAATCGACAGAGCGCCTGTTGAGTACCGGAAGGACCCCGGGCATCCCGAGGCATATCGGGCAGACCTGAGTGTTAGGCTCAGAGCCGAACTTTGTCGAACATGAGCAGAAAAGTTTTGAATCCGTCAAAAGCTGGGCGTGGACCTCAAGCCCTATAACCGCTTCGAATTTCATCTGTCTGTCCCTTGTGTGAGATTTTTATGCCACGGCGTGAAACGGCCCGGCCTCTTTCAGCCTCAGTCCAAGACTCAGATATAGTAAACTCCTGTCTTGACCTGAGGATTGTCTGGAAATAGTTTTTGTCTGAAACTCAGTCTTTGCCTGAAACTTCGTTTTTGCCTGAAACTTAGATCGCCGGCCTCTTCTTGTGCCACTCGGTTGCCTGTTCGTACGCGTGCGCGGCCTTTAGTATCGCGCCCTCGTCCATCTGCCTTGACAGGAGCTGTAGCCCCACCGGAAGCCCTTCACCGGTAAAGCCGCAAGGGACCGATATGCCGGGCAGGCCCGCGAGGTTGCACGAGATCGTGAATATGTCGGAGAGATACATGGTCAGCGGGTCTTCGAGCTTCTCTCCGAGCCTGAACGCGGCTGTCGGGGCCGTAGGCGTGGCTATCACGTCGCATAGATCAAAGGCCGAGTCGAAGTCGCCCTTGATAAGCGTCCTCACCTGCGAGGCCTTTTTGTAGTAGGCGTCGTAGTAGCCGGATGAGAGCGCATACGTCCCGAGCATTATCCTTCTTTTGACCTCGGCGCCGAAGCCGGTGTCCCTCGTCATCTTGTACATCTCAAGGAGGTTCTTTGCGCCGTCGGCCCGAAGACCGAACCTTACTCCGTCGTAACGCGCAAGGTTGCTTGACGCCTCTGCCGTTGCAACGAGATAGTAGACGGATACCGCGTACTCGGTGTGCGGCAGGCTTACGGGGACAAGTTCGGCACCGAGGCCTTTGAGCGTTTTAAGGGCCGAGTCTATGGAGGAGGCGACGTCGGCATCAATCCCATCGATGAAGTATTCCTTCGGTATGCCGATCTTGAGGCCCTTGATGTCTTTCGTAAGAAAGGCCGTGTAATCAGGTGTCGCGGCATTGATGGACGTTGAATCTAACGAGTCGTGCCCTGCGATCGCTCCAAGCATAATGGCCGCGTCGCGGACATCTTTGGTGAAAGGCCCGGCCTGATCGAGAGAGGATGCGAACGCGATCATGCCGAAGCGCGAGACCCTGCCGTAAGTGGGCTTGAGACCGACAACCCCGCAGCATGAGGCAGGCTGTCTGATGGAGCCGCCTGTGTCAGTGCCGACCGAGGCCGCCGAAAGCGACGCGGCTACAGCGGCGGCAGAACCCCCGGAGCTTCCTCCCGGGACGCGGTCGAGCGCCCACGGGTTTGAGGTCTTTTTGAAGGCCGAGTTTTCGGTGGATGAACCCATCGCGAACTCGTCCATGTTGTTCTTGCCGATGATCACTGCCCCGGCTTCTTTGAGCCTTCTTACGACGGTTGCGTCGTACGGCGGGATGAAGTTGCCGAGTATCTTCGAGCCGCAGGTCGTGCGTATCCCCTTCGTGCAGAAGATGTCTTTAACGGAAATCGGTATGCCTGCAAGCGGGCCCTGCTTTGCGCCTGAGGCGAATCTTTTGTCTGCCTCTGCCGCGGCTTCCATCGCCGCCTCGGCCGTTACAGTGAGGTAGGCGTTCACCGAGCCTTCGACGGCATCTATCCGTTTGAGGTAGGCCGCAGTAAGTTCGCTTGATGTGATCTCTCCGGCGGAGAGTTTTTCAGTCAGTTCGTGTATCGTAAGCGAGGTCAGGTCCAAGGTTGGTTCTCCTTGCGTTTGTTTTTATCCGAGTTTATTCGATGATCTTGGGCACTTTGAAACAGCCCTTCTCTCTAAGCGGCGCGTTGGAGGTGGACAGATCCTGTCCGAGAGAATCAGCTACTACGTCATCTCTAAAGACCGATGTGGGAGGAACGGTATATGTCGTAGGGACTATCCCATCGGTATTCAGCTCGGAGAGCTTTTCAACGTGCTTCAATATCCTCTGCAGCTGGTCTGTGTATAGATCTGATTCCTGCGGTGTGAGTGCGAGCCTCGCAAGGTCTGCGACACGCATGACGTCATCTTTTGTTATCGACATGATAGCCCCTTTATCTCAAGTTTTACGGATGCCGTTCTTTTTGTTTGTGTGCGTATAGCGCGTTTGAAGGCCGTGGGATATGGCCTTTGGTTCGTCTGCCATTGGAGCTTAAGCATGCTGGTTCGTAAAGCTATCATAATCGGCCGCCTCAGGCAAGCCTTTGGTGTCTCACGGTTTTTTTGCCTCAAGAGGTTGACACGGTGATACTTCGCTGATAGATTTATCATATAAGGGCCTAAGCATCGATCTCATCAGTACCTGATGGCCCAAAACCAAGGAGGTGTCTGAGATGGCAACAGTAAAGAAACCTGCCAAGAAGAAAGCGGCTCCTGCAAAAAAGACGGCAGCGAAGAAGATGGCCAAGAAGCCGGGCTGCTGCTGATAAGCCGCTGTCCATCTGCTTCAGAGAAGGGGAGATGACCTTAGTCGTAAGGCCTTCTCCCTTTTTTTATTTTCCTTCGTATCCCGTCTGTTTCTGCCTCTTGACACGGCTGGGGGCTCGGCATTAGAATACTGAAGCTCAGGCGTTGTCTTTATTGGGCTCTGTGTTTATCAGAGACTGTGTAGCCGGTCCGCAGTCTTTGACTTCAAGGGATGGGGATGTGATAGTGCGCGCGTATCAGGCCCATCGAGAAGCCTTGTCAGTCCGGCCGGTCAGTTCGAAGGAGGCTTATGAAGGTCGCTTGCATCCAGACGTCGCCGGTCTTCGGCGCTATAAAAAAGAATGTCGATGACGCAGTAAAAAAGATCTCTCGCATCGACGCCGACCTTGTAGTCCTGCCGGAGTTGTTTTCTACCGGCTATCAGTTCAGGGACAAGAAGGAGGCGTTAAGTTACGGAGAAGATGTCAGGACAGGGTACGCCTCGACCATGCTCGCAGGTCTTGCAAAAAAGAAGAAGATGCATATAGTCGCAGGGATAAACGAGAGGGCCGGGAAGAAGGTCTATAACTCCGCTGTGCTCGTCGGTCCGAATGGGCTCTGCGGGCTATATAGAAAGGGGCATCTCTTCTGGAACGAGAAGAAGATATTCTCCCCCGGGGATACAGAGCTTAATGTGTATGATATCGGCAAGGCGAAGATCGGGCTGATGGTTTGCTTCGACTGGATATTTCCGGAGGTGGCAAGGACTCTGGCTCTGAGAGGAGCTGATATCCTCTGCCAGCCATCGAACCTGGTGCTTCCGTACTGCCCTCAGGCGATGATAACAAGGTCTATCGAGAACAGGGTCTATTCGATAGTCGCTAACAGGGTCGGCACAGAGGAGCGTATTAAGGGGAGCCGCCTCGATTTTATCGGGCAGAGCGAGGTCGTAGCCCCTGACGGGGAGGTCCTCTGGAGGGCTGGAGGCAAGAGGACCGCTTCAAAGGTCGTTGATATCGATCCGAGGCTTGCCAGGAACAAGTCGATAAACCCCCTGAACAACCTCTTTAAGGACAGAAGAGAGGACCTTTTTGCATTATAGCCGCCTTTTTTGGAAAGTTAAAGGTTAGGTATTACAGGGTGTTAGCTCCGGGCGGTCTCTTTTTTGCGACTTACTGTATACAGTATACCACTTTCCGCTTGACAAAGGTCTTGAGTTGGTTTATTTTGGCAACATTCCAAGACGAGCATATCGTAACATTTAGAACCTTTGTTGGCTGACGGCTGCACAAAACCGTAAAAACTACGAGGGACTTGAGATGCTGCTGTCTTATCTGCCGATACTCATAATGGTGGGCGCCGCGACCTTCATGGGCGTTATGGCTCTCTTTATGAGTTTCATAATGCAAAACAAGAATCCCTACAAGGCCAAGCTCTCGCCGTGGGAATGCGGCATGGAGCCTATCGGAGAGGCCAACAAGGGTCATTTCAGGATCCACTTCTTTATCATCGCCATACTCTTCGTTATATTCGACGTTGAAACGCTCTTTCTTTTCCCTTGGGCGGTACTCCTTACAGACACGACAATATCCATGTTCATATTTATCGAGATGGTGCTCTTTATAGCGGTGCTCGCCATAGGGCTTGTCTACGCCTGGGTCAAGGGCGCGCTTGAGTGGGTCTGACGCGCCGCGGCGCAGGTTGTTATCTAATAAAAACGCCTGTTTAGCAGGCTTAGAGTAGGCAGATGAACTCTGGAAAAAACCCGATAGAAGATTCAATGTTCTTTACCACGCTCGACTCCATCGCCGACGTGCTCCGGAACAACCCCATAGTAAAGACGGTCAAGGGCAACCCTGTCGTCGGTGACGTGGTGAACTGGGGCAGGACATCTTCGCTCTGGCCGATGACCTTCGGGCTTGCCTGCTGCGCTATCGAGATGATAGCGGCCGGATGCTCGCGTTACGACCTTGACAGAATGGGCATCGTCTTCAGGCCGTCACCCCGCCAGTCGGACGTAATGGTGGTAGCCGGCACAATGACTAAAAAGATCGCTCCGGCCGTTAAAAGGCTCTATGACCAGATGCCTGAGCCCCGCTGGGTCATAGCCCAGGGCGGGTGCGCCTCTGCCGGCGGCCCGTATAATACGTATTCGGTCGTGCAGGGCACTGACCTTGTTATCCCGGTCGACGTGTATATCCCGGGTTGTCCTCCGAGGCCTGACGCGCTCTTGTTCGGGTTCCTTCAGCTAATGGAGAAGATCAAAAAAGAGAGCCCCTTTATCATAGAAGACAGAAAGTTAGGCTATTAGGCGGGATATGGTAGAAAAGGAATCTGTACTCATAAAGAAGGTAAAAGAGGCGTTCAGGGATGCGATCCTTGAGACGACCGTCTTTCGCGGCGAGATCACGCATCTGGTCGAAAAAAGCGCTATCTTGTCCCTGTGCACCTTTTTGAAGAACGATTCTGAGCTTAAGATGAACTATCTTGTCGACGTCATCGGTGTAGATTACCAGCCCAGAGAGCCTCGTTTTGAGGTCGTATACCACCTCTACTCCATATCCAGAAGGCACAGGGTAAGGCTCAAGGTGAGGCTTGCCGAAGGCGAGGCAGTTGCCTCGGTTGCAAATGTCTGGAAGGGCGCGGACTGGCCTGAGAGAGAGGCGTACGACATGTTTGGTATTGTCTTTGAAGGCCACCCGGAACTCAAGCGCATATACATGGCCGAAGACTGGGAGGGTTTCCCTCTCAGGAAGGATTATCCTCTAAGGGGCTTTAAGGACAGATATAACCCTTACGGCGTTGACAAAGAAGAGAACTGAGAGGCAGCGGCATAAAGCGGCGCATAACGACTGAATAATCGCAAAAGACATAAACATAATGGCAGAGCGCGACGAACAAAACTTGATTGATACGCAGGTGATGACCCTGCACATGGGCCCTCAGCACCCCTCGACTCACGGGGTGCTCCACATGATCCTCGATATGCAGGGCGAGAAGGTCTTGAAGGTCGTCCCTGACATCGGTTATCTCCACAGGGGCACGGAGAAGATCGCAGAGAACCTGCTGTACCACCAGTTTATCCCTTATACGGACAGGCTCGACTATATGTGTGCGATGTCGAATAACCTCGCGTACGTCCAGGCCGTAGAGAAGCTGATGGGCATAGAGATCACCGAGAGGGCCAAGTACATAAGGGTCATCTCAGCCGAGCTTTCAAGGATAGCCGGCCATCTGTTAAGCGTCGGCGCTTGGGCCATGGATCTCGGCGCCATGTCGATACTCCTTTACGCCATCAGGGAAAGAGAGATCATACTCGACATATTCGAGATGCTTTGCGGTGCGAGGATGACGCTCAGCTACCTGCGGGTGGGCGGTGTCAGGTACGACTTCACCGATCAGTGCAAGGATGCGACAAAGAACCTCCTTGAGATACTTCCCAAGAGGATAGACGAATACGAGACGATACTTACCGGCAACAGGATCTGGCTCAAGAGGAACAAGGGCGTCGGCGTCATAAGCGCTGAAGAGGCGATAAACCTCGGCCTTTCAGGCCCGTCGCTTCGCGGAAGCGGCGTTAAGTGGGATGTGAGAAAGGACGAGCCGTATCTTGTTTACGACAGGTTCGATTTCAACATACCGACAGGCACGAATGGCGACTGCTTCGACCGTTATCTCGTTAGAATTGAAGAGATCCGCCAGTCGATACGGATAATAGGCCAGGCGCTGAAAGACCTGCCTGAAGGCCCTTTCAACATCGATATGCCGCAGGTAGTGCCTCCGCCGAAGCCGGACGTCTACAAGAACATGGAGGCGCTCATCCATCACTTCAAGTACGTCTCAAACGGCTTCAAGGTCCCTGCCGGAGAGATATATTCCTCGATAGAGGCCCCGAAGGGCGAGCTCGGCACCTACATTGTTAGCGACGGGTCCGAGAAGCCGCACAGGGTGAAGCTCCGAGTGCCGACATTCATGAACCTTCAGACGATAGACCACATGTGCAGGGGCAACTACCTTGCCGACGTCATAGCGATAGTTTCAAGCCTCGACCCTGTCTTCGGCGAGTGCGACAAGTAAGGCAGAGAGCGCATTAAAACATAAGCGAGACAGAAGCAGAGAGAGAACATGTTTTCAGAAAACGCCAGAAAAGAGCTCGAAGCGATCCTCAAGAAGTACCCGAACAAGCGTTCAGCGGTCATGGACGCGTTAAGGGTGGCTCAGAACGAGGGGGCAGGGCATATAACGAAAGCGGACATGGAAGAGATCTCCAGGGTTCTTGAGATGCCTGCGAACGAGGTCCACGCAGCGGCGACCTTCTACACGATGTACAGGGTCAATAAGCCGGTAGGCAAGTACCATATACAGGTATGCGCCAACATATCATGCTCTCTTATGGGCGCGGACCACATCATTAAGCACATGGAAAACGTCCTTCGTATAAAGACAGGCGAGACGACGCCGGATTCCAAGTACACCCTTTCGACAGTCGAATGCCTCGGCTCTTGCGGAACGGCGCCGATGATGCAGGTAAACGACGATTATTACGAGAACCTCGACGAGAAGAAGATAGACGAGCTTCTGGGCAGACTTAAATAGAAGGCCCTTTAAAGGGCGCGGATAAATTACCGGGCATGGAAAAAGTACTCCTTAAAAATTACGGCAAGCCTGATTCGCACAAGATAGAGAATTACATCTTGAGCGGCGGGTACAAGGGCCTCGAAGCGGCTGTAAAGCTCAAGCCGGACTCCCTTATCCAGTTGATAAAGGACTCAGGCCTCAGGGGCCGCGGCGGCGCGGGCTTTTCAACAGGCCTCAAGTGGAGCTTCATACCCAAGGACCCGACAATACCCAAGTTCCTGTGCTGCAACGCCGACGAGGGCGAGCCGGGGACGTTCAAGGACAGGGGTATCATAGACCACGACCCGCATCTGTTGATCGAGGGGATGATCATAACATCCTACGCCATCGGCGCATCGAACGCGTACATCTACATCAGGGGCGAGTTCGTCTTCGGCACAAACAGGCTACAGGTAGCCATAGACGAGGCCTACGCAAAGGGTTACCTCGGAAAAAACATCATGGGTTCGGGCTTCAACCTTGATATGTACATACACAGGGGCTTCGGCGCCTATATATGCGGCGAAGAGACCGCGCTTCTCGAATCTATCGAGGGCTACAGGGCTCAGCCGAGGAAGAAGCCTCCGTTTCCAGCGCTTGCCGGACTCTACGCCAAGCCTACCGTCATAAACAACGTCGAGACGCTCTCGTGCATACCGTCGATAGTCGAGAAAGGCGCTGAGTGGTTCTCGAAGATCGGCGCTCCGAAGAGCCCTGGGCCGAAGATATACTGCGTAAGCGGACACGTGAAAAAGCCGGGCCTTTATGAGCTTCCGATGGGTACGACGGTCAGGGACCTGATATTCAACCATTGCGGCGGCATGCTCCACGAGGGCAGGGCCTTGAAGGCTGTAATACCCGGAGGGGTCAGCGCGCCTCTGCTTACGCCGAAGGATCTTGATACGCCTCTTGATTTCGATTCTCTGGCCGCAAAAGGCTCGATGCTTGGGTCAGGCGCGGTCATAGTGATGGACCAGACGACCTGCATGGTCAAGTCAGCACACATCGTAACCAGGTTTTTCAGCCATGAATCATGCGGAAAGTGCACCCCGTGCAGGGACGGCACACCGTGGCTCACCAGGGTGCTCGGCAGGATAGAGCACGGCGAAGGAAAGCCCGGCGACGTTGAGCTTTTGGAGAGCCTGTGCACGAACATATTCGGCAGGACGTTTTGCCCGCTCGGCGACGGCGCGGTGATGGCGCTTCGGGGTTTCGTGAAGAACTTCAGGGACGAGTTCCAGTTCCACATAGACTATAAGAGATGCATGGTCTCATAAACAGCAACAGCGAAGAGCAGAGATGGCAACGGTAAAGATAAACGGCATAGAGCTCCAGGTCGAGGACAATACCCTGATACTGGACGCGGCAAGGAAGGCAGGCTTCGAGATCCCGACGTTCTGCTATCAGGCTGACCTAATGGGCATAGGCTCGTGCAGGATGTGTCTGGTGGAGATCGAAGGGCAGAAGAAGCTCCAGCCCTCCTGCGTCACACCGGTCCTTCACGGCATGAGCATTAACACTGAGACGCCTACGGTCATGTCGGCAAGGGCCTCGATGCTCGAGTTCCTCCTCGCTAACCACGCTATGGATTGCCCGGTCTGCGACAAGGGCGGAGAGTGCGAGCTTCAGGACATGGTCCACAAGTACGGCCCGCGCAAGGGGCGCCACGCTGACGCCAAGTTCAAATTCCATGAGAAGGACTACGCTTTAAGCCCCGTCATCATAAAGAACTCCAACAGATGCGTCAACTGCATGAAGTGCGTGAGGGTCTGCCGCGAAGTCGTCGGCAGGAACGTCCTTACGGCGCTTAACAGGGGAGACCATCAGGAGGCCACAAGCTTCATGAGGACCTTCCTCGACTGCGATCACGACGGCAACTGCATCGAGGTCTGCCCGGTCGGATGCTTTATGAGGCTTCCTTACAGATACAAGACGCGCCCCTGGGACCTTAAGGGCGTTGATACGATATGCACTTACTGCGCGACAGGGTGCAGGATGGTCATTGAACATCGCGACGGCACAGTCGTAAGGGCCAGGGCGCAGATGGGAGTCGGGATAAACAGCGAAACGTTGTGCGCGCGCGGCCGTTTCGGCTACGACATAATGAACGACGACGGGCGGGTAAAGACGCCCATGATAAAAAAGTCGAGGACCGGCGGGCTTGAACCTGCATCTTGGGAAGAGGCGATAGCCTTTATAAAGGATAACCTCGCTACCGTTGACGGCGAGAAGCTGGGCGGCATCATCTCTCCAAGGTCGACCAACGAAGAGGCGTACCTCTTCCAGAAGCTCATCAGGACTATATTCAAGAGCCCTAACATAGATTCGAGCGTAAGGTTTAAGGCTGACGCGGTCGAGGGTTTCGTAAAGGCTACAGGGATGGACGAAGGTGGGGCCTCCATATTCGATTGCATGGAAGCAGATACGGTCCTCATCATAGGCGCCCATCTTTCAGATGAGAACCCTGTCACTGATTATATCGTAAGGCGCATCTCCGGCAGCCGCAGGATGAACCTTATCATAACTTCACCCAGGGCTATGAAGCTCGACAGCTCCGCTAGCGTCGTTTTAAGGCATCTGCCTGCTACGGAAGGCGCGCTTCTGGACGCGATCATATTAAACCTCAACGCGGATAAGATAGTCGGCTCTGAGGCGCTGACTGCGCTCAAGGATACGAAGCTCGAGGCGGTCCTTGCCGAGGCCGGCGTGGATGCAGAGACAGTAAAACTCATATCAAATAAGATCGCCGGTTCGGCCTCGGTCGGCATAATAGCAGGGACAGATTTCCTCAGAAGCCCGGAGGGGCTGCCTCCACTCGGCCTTTTAAGAGAACTTCTCAAGGCCACAGGAAAGAAGCTGACGGTAGTACCTGTCCTTGACAGGTGCAACCAGAGGGGCGTTTGGGAGATGGGCGGGCACCCGAACTTCGGGCCAGGCTATTCGGCTGTCAAGGCAAAGGGCATGGGCACAGAGGCGATGCTCGATGCGGCGCACAGCGGCGGATTAGAAGCCCTGTATATCGCAGGCGCTGATCTGGTGACGCTCGCCGAGGATGAGGATTTTGTAAAAAGGGCCCTTTCAAAGGTCGGTTTCCTGGTCGTGCAGGATACCTTCATGACCGAGACCGCAAGGCTTGCCAATGTCGTTCTTCCCGGCGTATCTACAGGCGAGAAAGACGGGATGTTCACGAATCAGGAGGGCAGGGCGCAGGTCATAAAGAAGCTGTTGCCTCCGCCGGGCAAGGCAAAGAAGGATATAGACATAATAAGGGCGGTAGGCGAGGCGTTTGAGAGGTCTTTCGGCCCCAAGAACCCGGCGCTCGTACTTGATGAGATAAGAAAAGAGATCGGGATGTACTCGGAAGTAAGCCTTACCTTCAAGAATAAGAGGAATCCGGATAATGAGCTTGACAACAAGGCGGCCCTCGTAAAAGGCACACATAGCGATCTGAAGATAGGTTCTTGGCCCAGGCGTCACGTTGCGGCCGACCCGGCCTTTCCGTTCATACTTACCACAGGCAACCAGCTCTTTCATTCCGGCAGGTTATCTAGAAGGTCGGAGATACTGACAAGCCTTTCAAAAGGCGCTGAGGTCGAGATAAGCGAGTCTGACGCAACGGCGCTCGGTTTGAAGGCCGGGGACAAGGTAAGGGTAAAGGGCGCCAGGTACGAGGCGGTAGTATCACTGAAGACGAAGAAGGGCTCAAAGCCAGGGGTCGCCTTCATAGCAGAGAACTACAACGAGGCGCCGGTCAACAGGTTCTTTAAGAAGGGCGAGGGGTTGCCGAGGGTAAGCATAACCAAGGCGCTGTAGAAGACCCTTTTGCCGCGAGACGCCAACATTGCAGAAAACGCCAGCCCAGCCGCTCAAAGGGGCCGGAACGGAGGAAATGCTGATGATAGATCCGAGGATGCTCAGAGAGTTGTCTTTTTTCTCCGACCTGACCGATACCGAGCTCGCGACGGTTGCCTCGATCACGAAGCAACAGGACTTCAAGGTAGGCGATACCATCTTCAAGGAGTCGCAGGACGGCGCAGCGATATATGTGATAAAAAGGGGAGAGGTCAAGGCCTGCAAGACCGCCCCGGACGGAGAGCTCTTCACGCTGACCATAATGAAGGACGGCGAGATATTCGGAGAGATGAGCTTCCTTGACGGCAGGCCGCGCTCGGCGACTGTGGTCGCTATCTCGGACCTTGAGACTTATGTGATAGACAAGAGCGACTTCGAGACGATCGTGGACGCGAACCCGAGGATAATCTACAAGCTCCTTAAGAACATAGTATTCACGATACATTCCATCGTGCGCGGCATGAACTCCAGGTACATAGAGATGATCAACTACATGTGGGGCAGAAGGAGATAATATCTCCCATGTCAATCGCTTCTAACAAACAAGGCGCGCGCACATAATATAATGCCAGATATAACCCTCATATTAGAAGTCCTTCTGATCATAGTCAAGGTCATGGTAGTCACCATGATCCTGTTCGGACTTCCTTTGCCTCTGACATGGATGGAAAGGAAGATCGCAGGCCACATACAGGTGAGGCTCGGTCCCTGGAGGGTAGGCCCGCACGGGCTTCTGCAGCCCTTCGCGGACATGATAAAGCTTCTCTTCAAGGAAGACATCATCCCGTACAAGGCTGACAAGTTCCTCTTCACCATTGCGCCTCTCCTTGCGATGGTCCCGGCCTTCGCGGTCTTCGTGGCCGTGCCGTTCGGCGACAAGGTGATGATCCCGTTCATCAACAAGGAGGTGACGCTCTATATCTCCGATATGAACGTCGGCATACTCTATGTGCTGGCGGTATCAGGCCTGTCCATCTACGGCGTGATACTCGGCGGCTGGGCGTCGAACAGCAAGTATTCTCTCCTCGGAGGGCTTCGTTCCGCGGCGCAGATGATCAGCTACGAGGTGGCGATAAGCTTCGCAGTCATAGGCGTGGTGATGCTTTCAAACTCCCTGAGCCTTGTCGAGATAGTAAAGAGCCAGGGCAACAGCATCTTCACTTGGAACATATTCTACCTGCCGGTCGGGCTCGTCTGGTTCGTGATCTTCCTTATCGGATCGCTCGCCGAGGTAAACAGGATACCTTTCGACCTGAACGAGGACGAAGGCACGCTCGCCTGCGGCTTCCATACCGAGTACAGCGGGATGCGCTTTTCGTTCTTCGCGCTCGCAGAGTACGTTGCCATGGTCACTGTTGCGATACTCGCGGTGATACTCTTTTTCGGCGGCTGGAACGCGCCCTTCGACATACCTCTTCCGATACCGCCTATCTTCTGGCTGCTCGGCAAGGTAATCATCTTTATATACTTCTTCATGTGGCTCCGGTTCACGCTTCCGAGATACAGGTATGACCAGCTGATGACTATCGGCTGGAAGGTGCTGATACCGCTTTCACTGGTGAACCTGCTCGTTACAGGCTTCATGAGGATAGGATAACAGTCTTACTAAAAAAGGCTTTAACAGACATGAGCGATAAGAACAGCGGTTTCAATCTGATAGAACTGATCAAGAGGGTGGTCTTCGCGGACTTCGTGAAGGGCCTGTCCATCACGCTCGGCTACAATTTGTCGCGGGCGATATCGGTAAAGTACCCTGACCAGGAAAAGTGGGTGCCTTATCGCAGGTGGAGGGGGCTTCACACCCTGAACAGGGACGCGAACGGCCGCGAGCTGTGCGTCGCGTGCGAGCTTTGCGCGAAGGCGTGCCCTACCGGATGCATCACCGTTATCCCGATGGAGGACGATTCTGGCAGGGGCATCGCCGACAGGGTCGCCGAGACCTGGAGGATAGACCTCGTCAGGTGCTTATATTGCGGATACTGCGAGGACGCATGCCCGACAAGGGCCTTGAGGCTCGGCAGGGAGTATGAACTCGCATGCACTGATATCCGGTGCACGATAAGGAACAGGGAAGAGCTTCTTGTCCCGCAGCCGATACCCGAGGCCATCGAAGGCGGCTTCATCGTCAGGGCGAAGTTCGAAAGGACAAGCGCCGGCATCAAGGTAGTAGCGGATCTGAGGGACTCTAAGAAAAGGCTCATATAACGCATTGTCCGGCCGTCCGGACGGAGTTAATCGATGGAACAGATATTCTTTTATATATTCGCCGCGGTAGCCATCATCTCAGCCCTGTGCGTAGTCACGCTCAGGAACCCGGTCCACTCAGCCTTCTCGCTGATCATCTGCCTTGTGCAGGTGGCGGCTATATTCATACTGCTGAGGTCGCCGTTCCTAGCCGTGGTCCAGGTCTTCATATACGTCGGCGCGGTCATGGTCCTCTTTCTCTTCGCAGTCATGGTCCTTGACATGGGCAAAGAGACGATCCGTGAACACATGCACAGCCAGACGATACCGGCCGTCGGCATTGTGGTCCTGCTTCTCGCCCTCATAGGCTGGCTTATATCAAGGGGAGGCATCACCGCTCCGCTCGGGCCTTTTGACGAGGCGGCACTTGCGAAGAACACAGAGGTCATAGGCAAGACTCTCTTTACCGAGTACATATTCCCGTTCGAGGTAGTCTCGCTCCTTCTTCTCATTGCACTTATCGGCGCGGTCGTACTCGTGATGAAGGAAAGGCCCAAGTCAAGGCTGCAGGGGCCACAGGCGTGAGCCGTTAAACATTAAAAAGTCTCCGCAGACGGAAAAATGACCATAACCCATTATCTTATACTCAGTCTTCTGCTCTTCTCCATAGGTGTAGCCGGAGTCCTGCTTCGCAGGAACACCATCATAGTGCTGATGTCGCTTGAGCTGATCTTCAACTCGGTGAACATAAGCCTTGCGGCGTTTTCCTACTTTCTCCAATCTTTGAACGGCACTGTTTTCGTGATCTTCAACATCACTGTCGCGGCCGCTGAGGTCGCCATAGGTCTGGCGATAGTCGTCAGCGTGTACAGGAGCAGGAAGACGGTCAATGTCGAAGAACTCGATGAGATGAGGTATTGATGAACATCTGGGCGCTTCTAATATTGCCGCTCGCGTCGGCTGTCATAATAACGCTGCTGACCAGGAAGAACAAGGACCTCAGTTCGTATATCTCCATCGGGGCCGTTGTCGCGTGTTTTGCGATCGTAGCGCCGTATATACTCAAGATGTTCGGCGACCCGCACATGCACCCGGAAGAGCAGGCCTTCATTTGGCTCGATATCCCCGGCCTGATGGTCGAGATCGGCACGCTAATAGACCCTCTCAGTATCGTGATGCTCACAGTAGTGACCTTCGTCGGTTCTCTTATCCACATATATTCAAGGGGCTACATGCACGGCGAGGAGGGCTTCTCAAGGTTCTTCGCCTGCCTCTCGCTCTTCATCTTCGCGATGATCGGCATCGTCATCTCCAACAACTTTATAATGACGTTTATCTTCTGGGAGCTTGTCGGCCTCGCTTCGTACCTTCTCATCGGGTATTACTACCAGAAGCCTTCGGCCGCTGACGCCGCCAAGAAGGCATTCATAGTCAACCGCGTCGGCGACTTCGGTTTTGTCCTCGGCATAATCGTAATATTCTACGCGACCGGCACCGTCAACTTCGCCGAGGTCGCAAGGCATATAGCGGCAGGCGAGGTCTCCAACGGGACTCTCGGACTGGCATCTCTGCTGATATTTTGCGGCGCGGTCGGAAAATCCGCGCAGTTCCCGCTCCATGTCTGGCTCCCTGACGCGATGGAAGGCCCGACTCCGGTCTCAGCCCTTATACATGCCGCTACGATGGTCGCAGCCGGCGTGTATATGCTTGCGCGCACAGGCTTCCTCTTCGCTGCGGCACCCGCAGGGGCGATGGAGGTCATAGCGTACACAGGCGGCATCACAGCCCTTATGGCCGCGCTCCTCGCCTTCGGTCAGACAGATATAAAGAGAATAATCGCATACTCGACTCTTAGCTCGCTCGGCTACATGGTAATGGCAGTAGGCGTTGGCGGCACAAATGCAGGTATGTTCTACCTGATGACGCACGCGTTTTTCAAAGCACTCCTCTTCCTCGGCGCAGGCAGCGTCATTCACGCCTGCCACACGAACGACATCTGGGAGATGGGCAAGCTCTACCCGAAGCTGAAGATCACGGCAGTGACCTTTATCCTAGGCTCGCTGGCCATGATGGGCATATTCCCGTTCAGCGGATTCTGGTCAAAGGACGAGGTCCTCACCTCAGCCTTTACATCAGGCCATACTCTGCTCTTTATCATGGGCGTCTTTACGGCGTTCCTGACAGCCGTATTTATGACCAAACTGCTCATCGTGACGTTCTTCGGCGAGAAGAGGTATCACGGGCATCCGCATGAATCTCCGTCCCTGATGACCATCCCGCTGATAATCTTATCTATTTTCGCGGTCATCGCCGGCGTTGTCGGCATACCTGGCGTCGAGCCGAGCTTCGGGGACTTCATGCCGAGCTTCGGGGAAGGGCACGGCGAGCATCACTTTAATTACTTCGTCGCCGTAACGTCTACGATAGCGGTCTTTATAGGTATCTTCGTCGGCTGGCTCATATACTCGAAGAAGGCCATAGACAACAAGCAGCTTGCCGCTAACTGGTCCGGCCTTTACGCCGCTCTCGTCAACAGGTTCTACATCGATCACTTCTATGACACCGTGCTCGTAAAAGGGATATACAACCAGATAGCCAGGATCTCGAACTACATAGAGGTCTATATCATAATCAACTTCATCATAAACGGCTCGGCCTACTTAACCAGGCAGACCGGCAAGGCGCTGAGGCTGACGATATCCGGACAGCTCCAGCACTACGCGCTTGCCATGGTTGGCGGAGTGCTCGTGATAATGATGATGTACGTAATCTTATAAAAAGAGGTCAACGTGGAAGGCTTTCCGATATTATCGGCGATAATACTCGCCCCGCTCATAGCGGTAGTGATACTGCTCTTCGTCCAGGAGAGGATGATCGCCCTTATAAGGACGATAGCGGTGGTCTCTACAAGCATATCGCTGATACTCTCCTTCTACCTGTTATTCGCCTATGACAAGGCGCTGGGCGGTTATCAGTTCATCGAGAAGATCGAGTGGGTCAAATCTCTCGGCATCTCGTATCACCTGGGCGTCGACGGCATCAGCGTCGCGATGCTTGTCCTCACTTCCATTGTCATATTTACCGGCGTCTTCGTCTCGTGGGTCGGGATAAAGCACAGGATCAAGGAGCATTACATATTCCTCCTGCTGCTCGTTGCCGGCGTCTTCGGCGTCTTCGCCTCGCTGGACATGCTCTTTTTCTTCCTCTTCTATGAGCTTGCCGTCATCCCGATGTATCCGCTCATAGGCATCTGGGGCAGCGCCAACAGGGAATACGCCACGATGAAGCTCACGCTTTACCTGAGCCTTGGCGCCCTCTTCGCACTGCTCGGCCTCTTGTCCATATACTTCACGAGCGGCGCTCAGACAGGCGTATACACCTTTGATATGCTGGCCATATCCCAGCTTTCATTCGACTCCGGTTATCAGATAAAGGTCTTCTTGCCGCTGCTTATCGGGTTCGGAGTCCTTGTTCCGCTGGCGCCTTTCCACTCATGGTCTCCGATAGGCCACGCCGCCGCCCCTTCGGCTGTCAGCATGCTTCATGCCGGAGTGCTCATGAAACTCGGCGCGTACGGCATAATCAGGGCGATGTGGCTCGTGCCCGAGGGCGCTCAGTTCTGGATGCCGTGGGTGGCAGGTTTCGCCCTGATCAACATATTCTACGGCGGCATGGTCGCGATGGGCAGGAAGGACATGAAGTTCATGATCGGCTATTCGTCGTCCAGCCACATGGGATACGTCCTTTTGGGCTTAGCGACCGTCAATTATATAGGCGTCAACGGAGCGGTACTTCTGATGTTCGCTCACGGCATAATGACAGCCCTGGCCTTCTCTCTCATAGGGTTCGTCTACGATCAGGCGCATACTCGAATGATGTATGATTTTTCAGGTCTCGCAAAGAAGCTGCCTTTCGTGGCCGTTGCCTTCGCTATCATGGCATTCGCTTCAAGCGGACTGCCGGGTCTCGCTAACTTCGTCGCCGAGCTGATGGTCTTCATCGGGGCGTTCAAGGAGTACCCGATCCACGCGATAGTCGCGGTGTTCGGTATAATCGTGACTGCTACATACATGCTCAGGTCCATACGCGACGTCTTTTTCAGGGAACCGCAGGACAAGTGGGACCATCTCAAGGACGCTACGACCTTTGTCGAGAGGCTTCCGTTCGTGATACTCATTATCGTCCTCATGGTGGTCGGCTTCTATCCGTCTATCCTCGTGGATCTAATCAACACCGGCGTGGTGCCGCTCGTCGACAAGGTCAACGCGTCCACGCTCGGTTAAACGCGCCGTCCGGCGCGTTATTACAGTCTTCGCTTATGAGAGGCTTTTAAATGGAAATGAACCTTCTGCTGGCTGTCCCCGAATTTATAGTCCTTGGCACCGCTTTCATAATACTCGTCATGGAGTTTTTCATGACCGGCGGGTCGCGCAAGGTCTCTGCCGTGATCGGGATCATAGGCTCCGTGGCCGCCGCAGTAAGTCTTATAAACATGCCTGTAGGCAGGGCGCTGGGCGGGCTGTATATACAGGACCAGCTGGCCATATTCTTTAAATGGCTATTCCTCTTTGTGACCATCATTGTCTTGTATATAACGATGGTCTATGAGCATAAGATCGAGAGATGGAAGGGCGAGTTTTATTCCCTTGTAATGTTCGGCCTCTCCGGCATGATGTTCATGGCTTCGAGCGCGGATTTTATAAGCTTTTACGTCTCGCTGGAGCTTGTCGCCGTATGTCTCTACGTTCTCGCGGCCTTCAACACCGGGAACCGCCTCTCCGTCGAGGCCGGTCTTAAGTACCTGGTGACAGGCGCTCTCGCATCGGGGTTTCTTGTATACGGCATAAGCTTCATCTACGGGGCCACAGGCTCGACCGGGTTTACGGATATAGCGGTCGCGCTGATGGGCGGCGATACCTCGATATACCTGATGATAGGCCTCGCTATAACGGTGCTCGGTCTGACATTCAAGGTCTCATCGGTCCCGTTTCACGTCTGGTCGCCTGACGTATATCAGGGTTCTCCTACGCCGGTCGCGGCCTTCCTTGCCTCTGCTTCAAAGGCCGCAGGCTTTGTGGTGATCATAAGGATAATGCTCTCAGCGCTCGCAGGTGTGAAGGGCGAGTGGGTGATGCTGGTATCTTTAATATCCGGCGCCTCTCTTATATTCGGAAACCTCGCGGCGATGCCGCAAAAGGACATCAAAAGACTTATCGGTTATGCCGGCATAGGATCAGCAGGCTACCTCCTGATGGCTGTTGCCGCCGCCTCGGAGCTTGGGACAGGCGCGATCATGTTCTACATGGTCGCCTACTCCATAGGCATACTCGGAAGTTTTCTGGCTATAGTCATATTCAATAACTCCGAGGGGTCGGATCTCATCGAGTCTTACGCTGGGTTGAGCAGGAGGTCTCCGCTCCTGGCGATATCTCTCTTTATAGGGCTCCTTTCCTTAGCGGGCTTTCCTCCGCTCGGCGGATTTATCGCAAAGTTCTATATCTTCGCCGCGGCTGTTAAAGAGGGGCTCTGGGCGCTGGCCGTTATAGGCGTGATCATGGCGATAGTCTCGATGTATTACTTCCTGCTCGTAGTAAAGAGCATGTACCTGAGACCCCCTAAGAACACGGACCCGATCAAGGTCGACTGTGTCTCGACGGTCGTTTTGTACATCGCTAATATTGCGACACTGGCGCTCGGCATATACCCCGGCCCGCTCACAGACTGGGTCATGAATATAGCCAAGCTCTTTTTTAAATCGACAATCTAATCCATATCGGGTGAATTATGGCGGGACATAACGACAAGCATCATCACGAACCAGGCGTAGTAACAGGCAAGATGATAGTCCAGGATCTGCTCCAGGTCTGTCCGCAGGCCGAGGCTATCTTCAAAAAGCACCTTGGCGAGAGGGTCTTCTGCATCCCTGCGATGAAGACCGAGGCGATAGAGTTTGTCGCGGCCATGAATGACTATCATGAGTATATTCTTGTCGCTGAACTCAACGAGATCTGCAAGATAGCCCCTGAAAAGGTAGGCCACTTCTAAGCGTATCGATTATCAAGGCTCATCAAATGGAACCAGCAAGCACAGAGTCCGGCGTCTTAAAACGCCGGACGTTTTTATCTCCGGCCAAGGTCAACATCTTCCTGAAGGTCCGCTCTAAAAGGCCGGACGGTTACCATGAGATATATTCCCTCATGCAGCCGGTATCCCTCTATGACGTGATCGAGATCTTACTTACTCCCGGGGCCTTGAAGGCTGTCAGGTGCAAGGGCTACGGCGTGCCTGAAGGCCGAGAAAACCTCGCATGCAGGGCGGCTGAGGCCTTTCTTGAAAGAACCGGGATCGCCGCAGAGGTCGAGATATTCATCACAAAAAACATCCCGATTGGCGCGGGGCTCGGAGGCGGAAGCTCTGATGCGGCAGGCGTTCTGCTGGGGCTCAACTCCATGACCGGCCAAGGTCTGGCCGAAACCGAACTGATGGAACTTGGCGCTTTAATAGGGTCGGATGTGCCGTTTTTTATCCTTAAGGGCCCGGCCATCGCATCAGGCAGGGGGGAGATCCTCAAGAGGGTCAAGACCCCGCGATGCCACTACGTATTGGTAAACCCCTCCATTCACGTTTCGACCCAGTGGGCATACTCTAATTTGGACTTGACAAAAAAGGCGAAAGATAATACGCTAACGTATTCTGAGGCGGGTTTTTCAACCGCAGAATCGATGGCCGGCATCCTTGAAAACGACCTTGAGGCCGTTACCGCAGTGAGTTTTCCTGAGATCGGTTTGATAAAGGAAGCGTTGGTTGAGTATGGTGCGCTCGGCGCCTTGATGTCAGGGAGCGGGTCTACCGTATTCGGGGTTTTTTCCGAGGAGGCGCGGGCAGAGGCGGCCTTCGAGCTTGTCAGTAAGAGATTCGGCGGTAGTTATAGCGTCTATCTCGCCCAAGGTCTTTGAGGATACGCTGTAAAGTCTCGGTAATTGCTTTAGTTTAGCCCCTACACGGGATCTCTGCTGGGGCGTCGCCAAGCGGTAAGGCACGGGGTTTTGATCCCCGCACCCGGAGGTTCGAATCCTTCCGCCCCAACCAAAGTGGCGCTGTCGTCAGGATGCCGTAAGTTTTACATAAAAATCGGTCTTATCGCTAAAACCTGAGAAGAGAAGGATATGGATACGAAGATAAAGGTATTTACCGGCAACTCAAACAAGCCGCTTGCGCTTGAGATATGCGAACACCTAGGCTTAACGCTCGGCAAATCAGAGGTGAGGAGCTTCAGCGACGGCGAGGTCTTTGTCGATATACAGGAATCCGTCAGGGGTGTCGAGGTCTATGTTGTCCAGTCGACATGCCTGCCGTGCAACAATAACCTGATGGAACTTCTTATAATGCTCGATGCTTTCAAAAGGGCCTCGGCAGTCTCAGTAACGGCAGTGATCCCATACTACGGGTACGCGAGGCAGGACAGGAAGGTAGCTCCGAGGACGCCGATCTCAGCCAAGCTCGTGGCGGACCTTATTACTGTCGCGGGTGCTACCAGGGTCGTATGCGTCGATCTTCACGCAGGACAGATCCAGGGGTTCTTCAATATTCCCGTTGACCATCTCTACGCCACACCTGTGCTTCTCAACTACATCAAAGAGAACTTTCACGACGATATGGTGATCGTATCTCCTGACGCCGGAGGCGTCGAAAGGGCTAGGGCTTTCGCAAAGAGGCTCGGCGCGAACCTTGCCATCATAGACAAGAGAAGGCCGGCGCCTAACGTCTCCGAAGTCATGAACATAATCGGCGACATCGAAGGCAAGACAGCGATCATACTCGACGACATGATAGATACGGCAGGGACTATAACACAGGCCGCAGAGGCGCTCAAGAAGCAGGGCGCGAAACAGATCTATGCCTGCTGTTCGCACGCGGTGCTTTCAGGCCCTGCGATAGAGAGGCTTGAAAAGTCTCCTATCAAGGAGCTTGTCGTGACTAACACAATACCTAAAAGAGACGGCGCAACGTCGGATAAGATCAAGAGGCTCTCTGTCGGTCCGCTTCTCGGCGAGGCGATAAAGAGGATACATTACGGAGAGTCGGTAAGTTCTCTCTTCGTTTGACACATGCGCAGTTGCAGCAACGTTTGTTTTGGCAGGACATGAGACCGGGCAACCGAAGCCGAGGGCAGTCATGGAGCAGCGATAACAGAGCGGTTGAAGTCTACCGCATAAATGAACGAACAATAAAACGCAAGAAATAACCGGAGGACTAAGATGGAACAGATTAATCTAACAGCCAGCCAGAGGGCGGAGACAGGCAAGAACGCCGCCAGAAGGCTTAGAAGCGCGGGTAGAGTGCCGGCGGTTATCTACGGCGCGAGCATCAAGGGCGACGCCCTGTCGATCTCACTTAACAACAAGGAACTCGACAAAATACTTCATACGGCGGCCGGTGGAAACGTGCTGGTCAACCTCAGCCTTGATGGCGAGGCGAAGCCTCGCACAGTGATGTTCAAGGAGGTCCACCTCCATCCGCTCAGAGGCTCGCTGATCCATGTCGATATGTACGAAGTGCAGATGGACCACAAGATCACGGTCGATGTGCCGGTCCACCTCGTCGGCAAGGCCGATGGACTGGCCTTCGGCGGAATAGTACAGGTCGAACACAGAAGGGTTCGCGTCGAGTGCTTCCCGACTCAGATACCGGATTCTTTCGAGCTTGATATTACGCCACTTGGCGTAGGGCAGTCGTATCACGTCAGCGATATAAAGCTTGCCGAAGGCGTCGAGATGCTCGATGACCCGACGATGACGCTAGTCTCTATCGTCTCTCCGACCGCAGAGGTGGCCCCAAAGACCGCCGAAGAGGTTGCGGCAGAGCTTGCCAAGAGCTTCGAAGAGAAGGACAAGGATGGCGCCAAGAAGGAGGCCTGATCTCCCTAAGCCGTCAAAGTCTCTCTTCTGCCTTTTATCCGTATCTTCAAGCCAGAGGGCCGCTGTTCGTGGAACAGAGTCCCTCTGGCTTTTTTTGAGCGCGCCTTAAGCGCGTTCTTCCTTTTTGGGACCTGATGGTGTTTATTCGTAAAATACAAGGATGGCATCGTTGTTTCTGATAGCAGGGCTTGGAAATCCGGGTAGCAGGTATGCAAGGACCAGGCATAACGTCGGGTTCATGCTTGCTGACAGGCTAGCCTCGGCCTCTCATCTCAAGTTTTCATCAGCAGGTGAGAGCCTCTGGGCAAAGGGGGCCGTGTCAGGCCACGATGCGCTTTTTCTGAAGCCTCAGACCTTCATGAACCTCTCAGGCGGGCCTGTCAGGGCCTTTGCCGAAAGATTCAAGGTGCACGAAGAGTCCATAATAATTGCATACGATGATATCGATCTCCCTGTCGGCAGGATACGGGTCAAACGTGGAGGAGGGAGCGGCGGCCATCGAGGTGTCGCGTCGATCATAGAGCGTCTTGGAGGGCGCGAGTTCATACGCGTAAGGCTTGGGGTCGGAAGGCCGGTTTATGGGGATGTGGCGGATTATGTCTTGAGCCCTTTTTCAGAGGATGAAGTTGCGAGTCTCGACGAGATGCTCGAACGAGGCCTCCAGGCGATAGAGACGATCGTAGCGCAAGGACTTGACGCGGCTATGAACAGGTTCAACTGCGCCGTGTGAGGCGGCTGCCAGCCGGTCTGTCAGATTACAAAACGCTGGATCTGTGATAAACTTAAATAAGTTTTCGCTTGCGGCCCGCTTCTTTAGCGGCTTGGAAAAGGCGAATTGAAAAAATAGATGAATCCTGCCGTGAAGACCCTTTGCCGCTCGGCAGGGCCCTTCGAACGCGGATGAGAAAAGACAGGGGAGACGATGGATATCACATCATTTGCGCCCATTCTCGGTATCGGCGGACTCGCAGTCGTAGCTTTTATTTACAGGCGCATCGCAGGTCTTCCTGACGGCAACGAGAGGATGAGGCATATAGCCGGGCTCATCCATAACGGGGCGATGACCTATCTTCGAAGGCAGTACCTGATCATAGCTATTTTTGTTGCTGTAGTTGCAACGCTCCTTGCCTTATTTATAAACTGGCAGACCTCTATCGCCTATATATCCGGCGGTATGCTCTCGATGCTGGCAGGATACGTCGGGATGCAGGGCGCTACGAAGGCCAACGTCAGGACGGCTGAAGCGGCCAGGAGTTCCAAGCCTGGTATGGCAAGGGCCCTCGGCGTGGCGTTTTTCGGCGGTTCCATCATGGGCCTTTCCGTTGCAAGCCTCGGGCTTGTCGGGGTCGGCGTATTTTTTATCATATTCGGCGAGCCTGAGACCGCGTCGGTCATAAGCGGGTTCGCGATGGGCGCGTCTTCCATAGCCCTTTTCGCAAGGGTCGGCGGCGGCATATTCACAAAGAGCGCTGACGTAGGGGCCGACCTTGTAGGCAAGGTCGAGGCAGGCATCCCTGAGGACGACCCTAGAAACCCGGGTGTGATAGCCGATAATGTGGGAGATAACGTAGGAGACGTAGCCGGGCTCGGTGCTGATATATTCGAGTCCTATGTAGGGGCGATCATTGCCTCGATCGCGCTCGGGGCAACGGTCGCATCAGGGGCAGCGCTGGAGGAGCTGGGCACGCGCGCCCAGCTGATGTCGTACCCTGTAATACTGGTGATGGCGGGGCTTGTCGCGTCGCTTGCCGGCGTTTTTTCAATGGGTTTTTTGAGAAGATATGACCCGGCCTCAGCGCTTCGCTTCTCGACTTTCATAGCAACGGGAGCGTTCCTGGCGCTCGGCTACTGGGCTACGATAATCGCAGGGTGCGGTATCGGGTGTTACTGGGCGGTTGTCGCCGGTTGTCTGTGCGGAAGCGCCATAGGTCTTATAACGGAGTATTTCACCTCGGCGGGCCAGGTAAGAAAGATCGCGACCGCGTCTCTTACGGGCGCGGGAACTAACATAATCACCGGCATCGCGGTAGGGCTTGAAAGCACGGTACTGCCTGTTATCGCTATCTGCGCCGCGATACTCATATCCGATTATGTGGCAGGGATCTACGGGATCGGCATAGCGGCCGTAGGCATGCTTGCGACTACCGGGATAATAATGAGCGTAGACGCATACGGCCCGATAGCGGATAATGCCGGCGGCATCTCCGAGATGAGCGGGCTCGGCAAAGACGTAAGGGATATAACCGACTCCCTTGATTCGCTCGGCAATACGACCGCCGCGATAGGAAAGGGTTTTGCAATAGGGTCGGCGGCGCTCACAGCGCTAGCTCTTTTTGCCGCTTATGGCCAGGCCATAAGCTTAAAGACCGGCGTGGTGTTTGATCTCTCTCTTACCGACCCGATAGTCGTTACAGGGCTTCTGCTCGGCGGCATAATACCGTTTTTCATAGGCGCGCTTACAATGACAAGCGTCGGGAAGGCCGCCTTTAAGATGGTCAATGAGATAAGGAGGCAATTTAAAGAGATACCCGGCCTTCTTGAGGGAAGACCCGGGGCGGAACCTGACGTTGACAAGTGCGTTGACATCAGCACCAGGGCGGCCTTGACGGAGATGATACTGCCCGGGACTCTGGCAGTCGCGTCACCAGTTCTGGTAGGCTTTGTCCTCGGGCCTCTGGCCCTTGGAGGGATGCTTGCCGGGGCGACCGTAACAGGGGTGCTACTCGCCATATTCATGGCGAATGCGGGCGGGGCATGGGATAACGCCAAGAAATATATCGAACAGGGCAACCTTGGGGGAAAGGGCTCGGAGGCGCACAAAGCCGCTGTAGTCGGCGATACCGTGGGAGACCCTTTCAAGGATACCTCCGGGCCTGCGATGAACATACTTATAAAGCTCATGTCGATAGTCGCACTTATCATAGCGCCGCTTCTGGTATAAGGTCTTTCAATCATCTGTATGCACGCAGGCAGCGTCTGTGGCGCGGCCTCTTTTTTTGTGAAAATAAATCGAAAGGGATCAAGGGAAAGAGCGATGGGATTTAACTGCGGGATAATAGGACTGCCGAACGTCGGCAAATCGACGATATTCAATGCTATGACGGCCGCCGGGGCTGAGGCATCGAATTATCCGTTTTGCACCATAGACCCTAATATAGGGATGGTGCCGCTGAGAGACAAGAGGATATTCAAGCTTGAGGAGCTAGCTAAGCCTGAAAGGGTGGTGCCAACGGCCGTAGAGTTCGTTGACATCGCAGGCATAGTCAAGGGCGCGAGCAAGGGCGAAGGGCTTGGCAATAAGTTTTTGGGTAACATCAGGAGCGTAGATACGATAATACACGTTGTAAGATGCTTTGACGACCCGAACGTAGTGCATGTGGCCGGCAAGGTAGACCCTCTCGGGGATATAGAGGTCATAGAGACTGAGCTGATACTCGCTGATCTTGATACGCTCGATAGGAGGATCGAAAAGTCGGCGAAGATGATAAAGTCAGGGGATAAATTCGTAGCCGAGGCGCTCGGAGTTTATGGGGAATTGAAGAAGGCTTTTGAGGCAGGCCGCCCTGCGCGTTCGATCCTGACCGCTGAGACTGGGCCGCTCGTAAGGGACCTGACGCTTCTTACGGCCAAGCCGGTGATATATGTATCCAACGTTGCCGAGGATGATCTTGGAGGCGAGAGCGAGGCCTGCAAAAAGGTGAAAGAGGTAGCAGAAAAGGAAGGCGCCGGATATGTCGTGATATGTGGAAAGATAGAGTCTGAGATAGCCGAGCTTTCGGATGAGGACCGCGCTGAGTTTTTAGGCGGTCTCGGATTAACTGAGTCAGGGCTGGACAGGCTCGCGGAGGCCGCGTACCGTCAGCTCGGTCTGATAACATACTTTACGGTTGGCAAGAAAGAGGTCAGGGCATGGACTGTCGAGGCCGGCGCAAAGGCCCCAAGGGCCGCAGGCGTGATACACACCGATTTCGAGAAAGGGTTCATCAAGGCCGAGGTCATCGCGTATCAGGACTTTGTGACCTACGGCTCTGAGGCGGCATGCCGCGAAAAAGGCCTTTTAAGGCTTGAAGGCAAGGAGTATGTTGTAAAGGACGGGGATATAATGCACTTCAAATTTAACGTCTGAGGCCTTCTTTATATCTCTGCCGAAGCGTGAGACAAGAGCGATTCAGATAAACGGCCGCCGGGCATATCCGGCGGCCGTTTTGATTTTTAGGCAAGGCGGATGGCAGGTTTTTGAAATAAACAGAAGGAGGATCTGTCGCGATATCCGGATTGTCTTAACGGATGATTTTCATCGGGTTCTTGACAAGAACCCGTCTTGTTTGTATAATATATGAATTCATTAAATGCGTAGTGTCATGTCGGTGAACAGGCTTCGTACAAAGCGCGGTTTCCCCTTTGAGGAGGATATCTGGATGCTTAAAAGAGCCTTTTGCCTCTCCTGCAGTTCCTCTGGACTATCTCTTATTGAAAATTCTCTATAAGCCGGATCAGTATCGATAGGATGCGCCTTTCGGGCGCATGTGTATGCCTTTGACCATCAAGCGGGGTTATTCTTGGAAAAGATCAAAGTCGATGCCGAGGCGTTCTATTCCGGGCTCAGAGGCTCGGGGACTGCGATCAGAGGGATACTCTGGCCGCTCGAAGGCCTTAGCGCAAGGGAGAGGGCGGTCTTTACGGAGTACCATTACTGGAACACGCACATGAAGGTAGTTGCCAAGAGCCACAGGATCTCACTCGGGAGGGCGTATGAGTTACTCTACAGGGCAGAGGAAAAGATCGCGTCTGCAAGGGCACAGAAGGAGAAGGAGGCAGTTGGAGGTGATCCCGGATGGTGATCCCTTTGCCGTTGAGGACTGGACTGAGTATAAGACGATGAGGCAGTACCAGACTATCGGTTGTGTTCTGGAGGAGATGAGGACATACGGTTACGGCGGAGCGATAGAGACGCTGATCTCCAATGGCCTTATTGCAAACGAAGAAAACGGGCATGATTGGATCAACAGAGATCAGGATCTCTGAAGACGGTCGATCGAAGCGTTTAGTGAACGGGCCAAAGGGGCCTTCCCGCAAGGGAAGGCCCCTTTTTTTTATTAATGCAGATTAATCCGTAGCGCTCGCAGTATCAAGCGGCGCGGCAAGTTGAAAGAAGAATAAATAAGGAAGGTTTTGTCAATAAACACGAAGGGATGACTGAGCAGGGGTAGAAAAAAAACACCATAGGGTATAAAGCGCAAAAAGGAGGCGTACCATGGAGAACGTATCCTGCCCGTCAGGGGTTTCAAAGGTCGCGGGGTTTAAGAGTCCTTTTTGGAGGGGAAGAAGGGGGGTCCTTCTCAGAGAACCTGAGAGGTGTCCCGAATGCAACAAGGTATATCTGAGCCTTTATGCGCTTGGTGAATGCATTGACCACGACGGGCTCGATCAACTGTGAGAGCGCAGGGAAAGGGGTTATGACATCTGAGGGGTTTTTAAGTGGCTACGGACTGGAAAGTGGCGAGAAAGGAGTTTGAGTCAACTGAATGCGGCATCAAGGTACTTGCGGAAAGATTGGGCCTCTCGCATTCAACGGTCAGGAAAAGGGCCAAGAAGGAAGGCTGGAAGATAAAGCCAAAGGACTGCTGGAGCGAGGGAAAAAAAGAGCCTGACCAGAACGGGTCAAGACCGAGGGATGTTCTGGACGAGCACAGGTCTTTATGGATGGGAGTAAAGAAGAGGCTTGTAAGAGGTCTCAAAAGCAGGGATTCGAAGCTTGGCCTCGAAGAGCTGAAGGTCGCAAAGATCGCCGGAGAGGTACTCACCAGCGTTATAAAAGGGGAGCGGCAGGCATGGGGGCTGGAATGCGGGGCGGAGGCGGACAGCGCGGATGAGATTGCCAGAAAGATGGCGGAAGCTACAGTTCCATCCGGAACAGATGAGGCTGTGGAACGAGAATAAGCGGTTTGCCGTGGTGCCGGCAGGCAGGAGAAGCGGAAAGACGGAACTTGCGAAGAGAAGGATCGTCGCCATGCTGAACGAGAAGAAAGAGTGGCAGGACCCGAGATACTTCGCAGGCGCTCCGACCAGGGACCAGGCAAAGAGGATCTTCTGGAACGACTTGAAGGCGCTTACACCGGGGAGCTGGATAAGAAAAATCTACGAGACCGACCTGTGTCTGAAGACCAGGTCAGGCAGTGAGATCTGGGTGGTCGGGCTCGACAAGCCGCAGAGGATCGAGGGAGTGGCGTGGGACGGGGGCGTTCTTGACGAGTACGCCAATATGAGGGCAGGAGCATGGACAGAGAACATAAGGCCAGCGCTTTCTGACAGGGGCGGATGGTGCTGGTTCATCGGCGTACCTGAAGGGCTCAACCACTACAAGGACCTTGCGGATTACGCGGCATCAGGCATAGACCCTGACTGGGGCCTCTATTCATGGCCTTCATCGGACGTCCTGCCCGAGCGGGAGGTAGAGGCCGCGAGAAGGGTGCTTGACCCGAGGACATTCAGACAGGAGTACGAGGCCGCTTTCGAGGGCTCTACCGGCAGGGTCTATTACTCGTATGATCACAAGTTTCACTCGGACGCTGCCATCTCGGCAGACCCTTTATTGCCGCTGATAGTCTGCTGTGATTTTAACGTAGACCCGTGTGTATGGGAGATAGTCCAGACCGACGGAGTGAACGTGCGGGTTATAGACGAGTTTGCGAGAAGGAACACGAATACGGTGGAGATGGGTAGAGCTGTGCTTGCCAGGTATGGCGGTCACCGCGGCGGGATAGCGCTCTACGGAGATGCCGCAGGGATGCAGAGATCTACCGCAGGCAAGAGCGACTACGCGCTCCTGGCAGATCTCGGCTTTACCGCGCAGAGGCTTAAGAAGGCCAACCCGTTCGTAAAGGACAGGGTGAACGCGGTGAACGCGATGCTTGAAAACACGCGTGGAGAACGAAGGCTCTTCCATCATCCGAGGTGCATAGAGCTGAGGAAGGATTTTGAGACGGTCGAGTGGAAGGATGACGGCCATGACATAGATAAGTCGAAAAGGGAAAGGACGCATGCCTCTGACGCTATCGGGTATTTCATAGACTACGAATTTCCTCTGACCCGCAACAGGCTAGATCCGGCCAGGAAATTTTATAAGTAGAACGAGGGAAGGGATGACGAAAAGGGAACTTGAAAAAACGCACCATGATTACGACGCTCTGATAGACGAGTGGCGTTTCTATGTCAGCGCATACTTCGGCGGAAGGATGTACAAGGAGGGGAATTACCTCATAAGGCATCCATTCGAGAGCTCGGCAAATTACAGGCGCAGAAGAGAGATCAGCTACTACTACAATTATTGCGGACCTGTAGTGGATATATACGTCTCGCACCTGTTCAGAAAGGAGGCCTCACGGGAACTCGGTTCGCTGGCCAAAGACCGGCTCTTCGCAGACTTCCAGCAGGACGCTGACCTCGAAGGAAACTCCCTCAGGCATTTTCTCAGGGAGGCTCAGAGACTGGCGTCAGTCTACGGCAGGGTGGCTATCATAGTGGATAAGCCGGCGGTGATGGCCTGTACGAAGGCCGAGGCGATTTGCGAGAGCATCCGTCCGTACGTCACTCTCATCACTCCGGAGAACCTCCTCGATTGGTGCTACGGGAGAAGCCCGGGCGGCAGGCCGGTCCTTGAGATGGTCAAGGTGAGGGAGGCCGCGGACAGGTACCGCATCTGGACGACAGAGGGCTGGGAGCTGTGGGCTATAGGCGCTGACAACGAACCTGTCCTTGTAGACGCCGGGTTACATGGACTTGGCGAGGTCCCTATCGTGCCGCTTTACAACAAGCAGTCGGGCGTCAAGATGATAGGCGTATCGGATATTCAGGACATAGCGGACATCAACAAGAATATCTATTATCTGTGCAGTGACGCAAAGGAAATAATCGAGAATACCGCGTTCCCAATGCTTGCGATGCCGTATTCAAGGGCTGAAAAAGAGGAGAAGGAGGTCGGGCCGCATAACATACTTCAGTTCGACCCGTCGGAGCCGAATGCCAGGCCGTACTGGTTGGAGGCCCCGCACTCCTCTTTGACTGAGATCAGGGAATGGGTCAGGCAGGATATCGAGGAGATCTACAGGATAGCCAAGCTCGGCGGGGTGAAGGCGGCTGAATCAGTGGGACAGGCGAGATCTGGCGTCGCTCTGGAGATGGAGTATCAGCAGTTATATTCGACTCTGAGCGAGAAGGCGGACAACCTTGAACAGGCCGAGCAGAAGATACTGAGTCTATGGGCGAGATGGGAGGGCCGGGAGTTCGACGGACGGGTCGATTATCCGGATGATTTTTCAGTGAAGGACCTTGATAGAGACCTGCAAAACGCGATCAGCGCCCAGTCCGCGATGATAAACTCGGAGACGTTCAGGAAAGAGCTGCAAAAAAAGATAGTAGGTTCAGTCTTGCCGAAGGCTGACGGAGAGATACGGGACAGGATAATTTCCGAGATCGAAAAAGGGGCATGACGGCGCAGGTCGGGCTGTGTCTGTATGAGTGGGAACGCCGGAGAGGAACTCTGGCCCAGGAGGCTGACGGAGATTTGCGAGGCATGAGGCGGTGGCAGGACATTAAGAAGTGTCGTTTGACGCAGATCGCCGCGCGAAACCCCGCGCGCGGCGGCGGGAGATCATGGGGGCATCAATAGGAGGCTTAAATGCATCAGATAGATGAGCGCAGGGTAGATGAGTCGGGCGACGGCCTTATAAACGGTTACAACACGGATGCTTCGAGGGTGACGTTCCTGCCTGAGCAGCAGACTAAGGTCCAGGAGCTGATAGACGAAGCGTACAGAAAGGCATACTCAAAGGCTTTAAAGACGCGAGGTTCATCGGATGAGGTCGAGAGACTAAGGACCGAGGTGGATAGGTTAAAGCAGGACAAAAAGACAGCGCTTATCTTGAGGGCGGCCGCAAGGCACAACGTAGTCGATCCTGAGGAGGTAGCCGATCTTTTAAAGGAGCGCGTGAGGATGGATGATGACGGAGGCCTCAGCGTGGTAGGGGAAGGCGGCTCGGTAAGGATAAATGGGGCAGGGGTACCGATGAGCGTTGATGAGTACGTGAACGACTGGCTCAACGCAAGGCCGCACCATCTGAGGGCAAGCGGTACGTCAGGCGCGGGTTCTCACGGGACAAGGTTTGCCGCAGGCGCGAACAGGCATAATCTTACGGACCCGAACGCGTGGAGGACCATGTCGCGAGACGACCTCGACAGGCTGCTTAAGGACGGCGTTAACGTGCAGGGAGCGGCAGGTCAGAGTTACAGCTTCAAAAACGTCAAGAACCCGTTCCTTGAGGCGCGCAGGAGAAAACACACTTCCGCGTCACAGGCAAACGGCTGAGCAGAAAAAGATACAGGGCTATGTAAAAAAGGAGAATGTTCATGGCAAATGAAGTAAGCAGTTTAGCAGGTTCCGCCGGAGAGCTTGTAGCGGCGGAGATAGTATCAAGGCTTATCATCGACGCGGCTTACGGAGAGGCTGTAATGCCGCCTCTTGTGAGGGTGGCAGACATAAGCTCGGATTCGAGCCTTTCAGTGGAGTTCCCGAAGTGGCCGCTTCTCACAGCCGCTGATCTTACAGAGGCCACTGATATGAGCAACTCGGCGGTAAATACCACGTCCGCGCTCATAACGGCTGATGAGGCCGGGATAATGATCACCGTAACGGATATGCTTTTGAACGGCGCAGGGCTCGGAGGGCTGGAGCCGTTCGCGCTGGAACTCGGCAAGGCGCTTGCCAATAAGATCGATACGGATCTTCTGACGGCGGTTTCGAGCTTTACGAATACGGTAGGCACCTCGGGCGTGAACATGACTGAGGCTAACTTCCTCTCCGCCATATATACGCTCGAACTAGGCAGCGCTAAAGGGCCGTTTGTCTGCGTACTGCACCCGTACCAGGTGAGCAACTTAAGGACGGCTATCGCGTCAACGACCGGCGCAGTATGGGGCGGTCCTTCAGCTCCTGCTGCAGAGATAGGCTCGCTCGGTTCTTTATACGGCGTGGATATTATCCAGTCGTCGAACTGTGCTTCGGTAAACGCCAACGTCGACAGGCAGGGTGTCATGATGCCTATGGGCAACGGCTCAGGCCTGGCATACGTCTTAAAGACTGGAGCCAAGACCGAACTCCAGAGGGATGCATCCTTAAGGGCTACCGAGATAGTAGTGACAGCGATCTACGGCCACGGCTGCGTCAATACCGGAGCGACCGGCGGCGTCAAGATAATAACGAAACACGAGTAGTCCCAATAGGCGGAGGGGGCCAGTTAGCCCCTTCCGCTTTCATCTACAAGAGCGGGAGCCTATGCCGATATCAGCCAAGACGTTTCTTGATAAAGGGTATGTGCCGATAGCATGCAACTCTTCAGCCGGGATAGCGTGGCAGGGAGCGCATCTTGATGACTTCTGGATGTGGAACAGGCAGTACATGGAAGACAGCAGCGGCACCAGGACTATGCAAACGGTCAAGGTCTCGACCGTGAAGGAGGCGGCGCTAAGGTGCTGGAAAGACAGATGGGTTGCTGTTAAGCCTCTTGACGAAATTCTTCTTCGAAGGATGGAGGCCGCGCTAAGAGGGCACCGCGGGCTGAAGAGCGAGGGGATAATCTTTCCGGAAGGGCCGTTTTTGGAACAAGAATCGATAACCGCTCAAGAAGTCGGGAAAGAGAGGCCGGATAAAGGCGGCGCGCAAGCTAGCGGCATAAGACGGAAGATGGCTCCTAAAAAGAAAATCTCAAAAGACTAGCTATTACAAAAAGGGACGAGATGAATGAGAGACAAGCAGTAGAGCGAGTGATGGAGAGGGTTTATAAGGACAGGCTGAGGCAGACAGGGAGGCTTCCTGATGCCAGAGAGCAACGGTTGATTGAAAAAACGATCAGAGACGCGGCTGAGAGCGCGGATAAAAAGAAAAAACGCGGCTGAAGTAAGCCGGTCTGTTTAAAGAATTGTCAGTCTTATCTGCAAAGATGTCCCTGGTGTGAGCGGAGCCAGGGGCGAAGCGCTGAAAAAGAGGATACTTGCAATGTTATGCAAATCGATTCAAGCCGCGTCTGGCGGAGTTACATTTGAGGAGATCGGCGGAGCCGTGAGTGTGGCAAATGCTGTGAAGGTTTTTGTAGCAGGCGGCGGACTCTCTGACCTTGGGTCAGGTATTGCGATGTTGAATCAGACCGGTTCTGTGGATGGTGGGACGTTTTTCGACATGTATATCGCTACTGCAGACGTCGATGGAGGGGGATTTTAAGTGGCCAATAAGATACAGATCAGACGTGGGCAGTTCGCGGGCCTGGTGCAACTCGATTCAGGCGAGCCTGCGGTCACGACAGATACAGGCCAGGTCTACGTCGGCGGATCGAACGGGAACATTGAGTTAAGGACTGCGCCTCCCTCAAATGCCATTACAGTGTATGTTGCCACGAACACTCTTGGCGGCAGATCTGTTGCTACGCAAGGCGCTACAGGCCTACAGCTTGCCACAGGCACGAACACTTCGACTGGAACGAACAAGCTCATAAACTCCGGGGCGGCATTTACGACCGAGCTTGCCGGGCGGACGGTATATAACGCTACAAATGACACCTGGGCGAAGGTGACGGCAGTAGATTCGACAACACAGCTCTCCTTAGACGCGAATATCTTTACAGGGACCGGGAAGACTTATGTCGTATGCGATGCGATAGACAACATCCCCGAAGGGTTCTCAAGGCTTCCAGAGGGTTTCAGGGCTTCCTTAACACTGAGGGTCAGCCCGGGTGCTTTCTCTAATAACATATATTTTATCGGAAAAAACGCCGGGGATAACTGCACCCTGACATGGCAGGGCTCGACTACAGGGACTACGACGGTATCAGGTGTTGTCGATTGCAGACAGAGGATGTCCTGGAAGAACATCACATTTACGGGCAGGGTCTACGCCAGGTATGGGGCTGACATCACCTGGACGGCGTGTGTGACATCAGGAGGCTCGAAGCTCTACGTCTATTCAGGAACAGCGAACAGGATCGAGACTTCGACCGTCGCAGTAGGGAACGATCCGCAAAATATTACTAACATCAACTCGACCATAACGACAGGCTATACGATGTATGTAGCCTCAGCCACGCTCGGAGGTAACGACGCTATCGCTGACGGGCTATCCCTTGCGAGCGGCACAGCTACTGCGACTTTAAGCGGCAAGCTCGTTGACTCGGCAGCCAATTTTTCAACTGACGTTGTTGGAAAGCCGGTCTGCAATGTGACAAGGGACCTGTGGGCGAAGGTGACAGCGATGGATTCGGCAACACAACTCACGCTCGATACTAACCTGATGGCAAGCGGAGAGGCGTATGTTATCTCAAACGCCTTCGCAACGATACAGAAGGCGATTGACGCTATTCCTGGCACTGTCAACTGCAACACTGCTATCAAGGCATCGGGAGAGACGTACACCAGCAAGTTTGTCATCCAGGGAAAGGCCTACTCAGGCAACTTCAATATAACCGCCGAAGGGTCGATGGTGGTGCTATTTTCAGGCACATCGACCGGTGGATCTGTCAACTATTCGATGGGTGGAACAGGCGCAGGGGCGATCCAGGCGACACTCGTAGATACCTCATACGGATGGTACCCAAACACCTACCAGAACATGCTCCTTGTCATTACAGGCGGTACAGGCGCGGGGCAGAGCAGGGTCATAGACTCGCATACCGACGTGGTGATAAAGATCGCAGGGTTCTGGGATACGGTGCCTGATGCGACGACTACATACGAGATACGAGGGTGGGCGACGAAGATAGACCTTTCAGGGATAGCGGCTTCAAACCCTCAAAACGCCATAGAGCTCATAGGCCAGCAGGGGGTATTCCTGAAGAAGCTGTGGGTCGCTGACTGGCCATGCACAACCGCCAATAATGCCTATTACGGGCTGTATGCCCATGATTTTTCGTCAGTCAATATCAACGATTGTTTCTTTTCGAGGACAAGGACAGACGCGGCCTCAGATAGCTCGATCCAGATCGAGAGCTACACCGCCCTCGGGGAATGCAAGCGGCTCATCTGTCAGGAGATAACGGCAGGGTCTCTGACCAGGCATATCAGGTTCCAATGCGCATCAAGCCCGAAGCAGAATAATACGATGGAGAACTCGAAGTTCCAAGGCAGTGGCACGCCCATTGTGATCGCGGCTGGGTCGTTCGTCAACGGGTACGGGACAGCGACATTGAACGGGATCGTCATCAGAGGCGCGCGTTCTTTCGGTATAGACGTAAGCTCGTTCTCGCGCTTTGATATAGGCGCTTCGATCATTACAGGGAGCGCGACGTATAACATCTGGGTAAGGTACTTCGGGTACATGAACCTGCGGTCGAACAGCGAGGTCTCAGGCGCAGGCAGCGACGGGATAAGGCTCGATGGACATTCAGAGATATACAGCATAGGCTCAGGGAATCAGGCGAACAACAACGGGGGATGGGGGTTAACCGCCATAAACCTGAGCTACGGCATTTTTGCCTCCACGCTCAGCTATACCGGCAACACATCTGGAACCTATACCGCTGACGCGTCAAGCAAGAATACATAAAGGTATAGGGGGTGACATGGTAAAAATACTCGCTATAGGACATTCGATCACGGCAGGAAGGATTGATGACGAGGTGACAAGGCCTGACAGCCCTGACGCGCCTCACGCGCCTGAAGGTGGATGGTGGGGCGGGCCTGAGTATTTTCAGGTCAATCCTCGATGGGGGACACGCGGCGGGGTGATGCACCCTTACGGGATATCAGCTGACGGGAGTCCTGGATGGGCAGTGAGGGTGACTGAGAACCTTCCTATTCATTCGATACAGGTCTGGAACGAGGGGTGCGGAGGATCGAAGGCATCTGATTGGGACCCGAACGGCGGAAACTTCATCGGCCAGATATTCGCAAGGGGCTGGGAGGTCCTGCCCAATGACATAACGTATGCGACTTTTCAGGTGATGATAAATGACGTGATCGCAGGGGTGACGCCAGCCCAATGGAAGGCCGAGGTGGCTAGAGTCATAGAATATCTGGGGGCGCGTGGGATAGAGACGATACTCGTTAAGGACTGGCACTATGCGACGTACGCGACTGCGCTCGACGGACTTAATACGGTGGTCGATGAGCTTGTAACTCAATATTCTTTAAAGCCTGCCCTTGACATGAGGACTGTATCAACGGCTGACTGGAACGGCGGGAAGGCGCTTTATAATGCGGACGGAGTACACCCGAATACAAAAGGCCATGTCGTAGCAGGAGGGATATTCGCGAACTATCTTGTTGCAAACGGGATCGTATCCATACCGGCGACTGTGGAAGAATGCCTTTACGGGGTGTTCGACGGGACAGGGAACTCTGTCACAACAGGCGCGCCGTCAACATTCGTTAAGGCGAGGAGGGCGTCTGACGGGTATCTCCTTGACTGGAACACAGGGACGTTTAAGGCAAGTGCGTGGCAGATGGCAGCGATGACCCTTTTTGAGGTAGATGCAACGAATCTGCCTGGGTATTACAAGGGATACTTCGAGCCTTCAGGCTGGAGCGATGGTTGGTATCAGATAATGACAGGCTATGCAGGGACGCCCAAGTCAAACGGGGCGATCGAGTTCTACGTCAAGGGTGGAAAGGTCTTTGAAGTAAAGACCGGTGAGAAACTCGACGTTGCGGTTTCAAGCAGGCTCGCGGGAGCGTCATACACTGCGCCGGATAACGCCGGGATAGCGGCAGTGCATGCTGAGGTCATGACGCACCCGACGCTCGCACAGATCGAGACATCTACTGTGCTGGCAAAGCAGGCGAAACTGGACTTTGTGGAAAAGTGGATTACCAATAAACTGGTTGAAGACCCTGTCGGGACGTGGAAGCTGTATGACGATGACGGGGCCACTGTCCTGAAGACCTGGAGATGGGATGCAAGGACACGCACCAGGGAGTTGACATTATGATAGGGGTATTCAAATGGGGATATGGAAGCAACAGTAAGAGTCTTGCCTTCTGGGGTTGGGTTGAGGAGTCGGTCGGAGGGTGGGGGCAGATATCGAAGCTGGTCGCCAAGCGCGCAAGTGCCGTATGCGCAGTGGATGACAGAGGGCCACTGTCTGTTACCTTAACAACCGGGCTAACAACGAGGGTAATGGGCGCTGACAGCGGGTTCCAGAGATTTTCGGCGAGTACAGGGAATACGGCCTGGATATCGATTCGAGACGGTAAGCCTGACTGCTGCACAGGCGAAGGGCTGATGAAAAACACGGGCCGAGCTGTGAAAGACGGCGTTTATGGTGGATCTGTCGTGGCGCGCACCGGGGAAGCCGCAAACACTATCGTAACTCCTGAGAACGCGCAGAAATAAAGACCATCGGAAAAAAACTAGAGACAGAAGCATCTCAATCGGAGAGATAGATGAGGCAACAATTCATAAGAGATACGAGTGATATCTTTCAGACATACATCTATGAGAATAACAGAAAGGTCGTGCCATCAGAGGCTTTTTTAACGGCGTATCTGCCAGAGGCCTCTGAAAGTTTCCTGGTAAACGCCGTCATGACGATCGGCGCGGATGGTCTTTTATCATATCCTCTTGGCCAGCAGGATAACGCGCAGGCGGCCGTTGATTACAGGGCTGTCATCGAATACGTGAACGGCACAAGGACGTATTTTGCCACACTCTTCTATGACGTGGTCAATTCGAGGCTGAATAAGGTCATAACAGATGAGGACCTTGCAGCAGAGCTTCCTCAGATAAGAGAGGCCGGCTGGAAGGTAAAGGGCGCGGCGAAAGGCGGCTCGTCATCGACAATCGTAGATCAGGACCTGAAAAGGTTCGAAGATGATTATTTCACCGGAGGATCAGCATGCAATTGCGCGAGCGGCGAGACAAGGCAGGTCACGGGTTTTACGTCAGAGACAGGGACGGTCACAACCGATACGTTCTCCACTCCTGTAGCTCTTGGGGATTACTATATGCTTACAAGATCGTTCTACAGGGAGATCCAGCGCTCGTTTGAAAAGATAGAAGAGAGGCTGAGGCGGATGGGAAAGAGGTCGCACCTTGTCCTTGATCCGCATGATCTTAGAGAGGTGCATATCTTTTTTTCAGTAGCGGAGGTATGCAAAGGCCTTGTCACCGGAAGCGAATCCCTCTGGTGGCAGTTCTGGAAGGAATACGAGAAAAAAGCCGAAGACGCGCTGGCCTCTATAAACTTCAAGTATGATTATTCGGGCGACGGGGTGATAGAAGGCATTGAAAAGACAGGCGCGATAAATCAGATATGGACGGGTAGAAGATGAGCGGTGCACTTACTATCAGCGCGATAACAGAGAACATGCTTGAGCTACTTGGCAGACAAGGGCTCTTCTTCTTGAAAAAAGCTCACGACGACGGGGCGGATATTCCGGCGAGCCTCCTGCCGGCAGGGCAGTTGTTCTACAGAGGCGAGGTCTTTGACGCCACGTATGGGCAGAGGCCGACGTATGTAGAGGCGCGGTATTCGCTCAAGGTGATCCTAAGTGAAAGATCGCCTGACGCGCTTATACAGGAGGAGCAGAAGTGGTGCCACAGGATAAGAGATGTATTGACAGTTGACGCGTTAAACGTAAAGAGCCTGGAAGCATCGAGGCTCGTCAGCAGGGTCGCTATAGACGCCTTTGAGGCTCAAAGCAGTGGCGATCTGTCGAATCTATCATGCGATGTGCTGGTCAGGTATAGAGAGAACTGAAAAGAGAAAAAACAGCTGAAGACGACGGAGGGCTCCAATGTCTAACAACAGGATCTACGCCGCAATAGGCGAAGAGACGCAAAGAGGAATAAAAGAGGCGCAGACGGTAGGGTTCGTGCCGCTTCTCAATCCCGGAATACCCAAGCTCGAGTTTGATGAGAGGAAGAGGGCCGAGTTCAGGGGGCAGGAGTGTGTGAAGGGCGACAGCGCGGTGGTGCGCATGTCGCAGCGCTGGGGGGCGTCTCTTGATATCCCGTTTTTTACGGAGACAGGTTCTGCCAAGGGCATCTCAGGGACTATCTTCAAGCATTTTTTCGGCAAGGCGGTATCGGTGCAAAACGGCGCTACCGGGCAGTTCAGCCATACCTTCTATCCTGTGGCAGACCCTTTTGATGATGTAAATCTCGGTTCACGCGCCTTGACTTTGAACCTGAATATCAACGAAGGGTCGGCCCAGAAGAACTGGCCGTTTGTAGGCGGCAGGGTCAAGGGCCTCAAGTTCCAGCAGGAGGCCGGTTCAAACCTTAGGGTCACTGCAGACCTGATCGGGCAGAAAAGAGATCCGGTTACTGCCGAGCTTGGCTCTCCTGTCTTCGCGGCTGAGAACCTGAGGTGCGATTATACAAACATGAGGCTCTACACCGGGCCTATAGTCAGGAGCGGGTCAGCGCCGGAGTTCACGGACTTCAGCTTCCCCGCGGCGGTGCAGATAAAGCCTGACAAGGTCATGGTCACGATGGAAAACGGCATGGATGACGCCTTGAGGATCTCAGGCGCGGATTATCCGGATAAGACGAGGATGGGGCAGTTCAAGGTAACGATGGAGCTGACTATAGATTGGGAAGACCCGTCTAGCGGCTTCTCAACGGCCTCGGAATTTAACAGGTGGGTCAGTTCCGCAGGGAGTACGAATTTCGTACTCCACTGGGACACCGGCACTCAGGCAGGGACAGGCTCAACTCACGCGTTGTACATGGATCTGCCGAAGATGAGCTGGTCCGGCGGGGAGCCGGATTATAAGTTGGAGCAGGACCCGATGATCACGCTCAAGTATGAAGGCCTCTATGATCCGGACCTGGGATACATGGCGGGCGTGATTCTAAAGAATACCGCCGCGTCTGTCTGAGGCGGTCATAAATAAATACCGGAGGGCATTATATGGCTATCATCAGTTTTGACAGGGATATTGTCGTGGATTACGTGCCTGAGTATTCCTCAAATCGGGAAAGCTGTGATCCCTGTGTGATAAAGCTGAAGTTCGTGCCTTATTCGAGGGTCCAGGAATACTCACGGCTTATAGCCGCAAGGACAAGGACAGTGGCAGACCAGGCAAGGGCGGCAGAGATCACACAGGACGTGCAAAGGCGGCAGTTCGTTGAAAACGTAGAAGCGGTCTCAGGGTATTTTGTAGGAGGCAGGGAGGTGAAAGACCCGGCTGAGTTTTATGAGACTGCTGATACGGATCTGATCCTCGAGACGATTAAGGCGATGGAATCGCACTCCAGGCTCTCCGAGGGACAGAGAAAAAACTGATAGCGGGTTTCCGCTTCAGTCTTCTAAGCTCGAAAAGCGGAAGCCCGTTCGATTGCGCGATATGTACCGATAGGGAGCGAGATGCACGTAACTGCCTTAATATGTCAGGGCTGTCAGAGACAGCAAGGGCGGTAGAAGAATACTCCTGCGAGACCAGGGAAGAGCTCGTCAGGAAGGGCGCAGGCAAGGTCTTCACCCTTGGGGCGATGAGGCTTTATGAATGTCCGTTAAGCTATCTTACGGATGAGACTATCGAGGTCCTGAGGGTTGTTTATCTGATGGAAGACTCAGGCCATCTTTTGTTCGGCGGAGCATGGGCTGACCAGCCTGCGTGGCTTGCGCAGGCGTACGAGATATTCAAACTGGAGACAGCAGTGGGGCGAAGGGATGAATCCGATGCGTGATAGGAATATAAAAGTGGTGCTAAGCGCCAGAGACGATTTTTCCGGGGTAATGGACAGGGCTGTGCTGAAGGCCGGGAGCGCCTCTGAACTGATCAGGCGCGGGTTTGAACCAGCCGAGTCAGCCGTCATCAGGGTAAGAGAGAGGCTCGACGCGCTGAGAGACGGCGCAGACGCAGCCTTTCAGCGCACCCCCAAGACCGGCATCGAGACGGTAAGGTCAGCTTCGAGAGGCACTGCAGGCGTGCAAGGCGCAGATGCTCCGGATAAAGAGCAGTCGGCAGATACCACGAGAAGTGCAGGCTCGGAGGGCTACTACGCGGCCCGTCTTACGGCATTCAGGGAATACAGCAGGGTCCTGGAAGAGGAACGGGAGAAATCGAGCGCGGCGCACAGCGCCATAGAGATGAGGCAGGCTGACTTCGAAGTAGGGCTTGACAGGAGGAAGTGGGAGCTCAGGGTGAGCCAGGCTGAGACCGCGTCAGGCGCGATGTCAAATGCGATGCAGAACCTTTATGCGGCAACAGGCTCAAAGCACAGGGCCATGTTCGAGGCGATGAAGGCGTTTGCTATCGCTGAGACCGTGATACAGACATACAGGGCGGCTGTGGGCGCTTATGCCGCCCTTGCTCCGATCCCGATAGTCGGACCTGCGCTTGGTGCAGCGGCGGCGGCCGCGGCTGTAATTGCTGGCATGGCAAGGGTCGAGACGATAAGGAATACGAAGCCGGGGGATGCGACCGGAACTGTCGGGCATAGCGGACGAGCTAATCCGTCTTATTCCGGAGGGTCTTTCTCCGCCTATCCTGTGCCGCAAAAAAGTGAAGATGGAGATGGCGCCGGAAACAAGACCATCACGATCAATATCTATAACCCATTGGCTGAACAGAACTGGAAGCGGCTGGTCGAGGATAATATCATCCCTGCGTTAAAAGACGCCGGCGACAGGAATATATCTCTGACGGTCAGGAATATGGGGTGACGGGAATGGCAGGACCGGGTGGGTCCAACCGGCTCTTGAATTTTGTGGTAGATTCCTCTATGTGTCCTTCAGATGACTTCGGGAGGTTTCAGATGAAAAGGTTGGTCTTGGTGCTGATCGTGCTCCTGGCAGCTGGCGCTTCGTGTACACGGGTTTTTAGGGATATAAGGATAGGCCAGAGTTACGCGGTGATAGACCCTGAAGAGGTGATAATAAACGCATGGCCTTCATCAGTGTCAGAGGCTTTTTCCCTTGAAGAGCCTGAGGCGTTTGTCATCGAGGGGAGCGCCTGCGCAGATGACACTGCCGTAAAAGACTGTTTTTCGGATCTGCTGATAGCGGGAAGGTTCAAAGGGGCGGTTGCCAGCGCGTTTTATCTTGTGAGGTTTGAATCCGGTCGTCAGGGTTATATTAATGCAGGGTATTTTTATCCGACCCTTTCATATTCGTTGGCCTCACAGGAGCGAGCCGAGAAATCAGGGTTTGACCCGACTGGATACGCAAACAGGCTTAGGGCCGAGAAGAAGGCTCTAAAAGCAGAGGCTGAGAGGTTCGAGCAGGAGAGAATAAGGCTCATCGAAGATTCACCCTGGAGTCCGGAGATTAAGAAGCTCCTGATGGACAGAAGGCTGTTTAAAGGGATGGATAAGGATCAGGCGATGCTGAGCCTGGCAAGGGCGGGCAGACACCTTGAGATAACGCACTCTGATACGGAAAAAGGCGAGATGGAGAAATGGGTGCTTGACGAGGAGGTCTATTACTTCAAGCGCGGCGCGCTTGTAAAGTGGAAGACGCCTGCCGGCGAGGCAGGCGATAAGAATGCCAATTAGAACAGGCGAGGCAGGCAGAGATGGCGTGGAACAAGATCAAATTCTTTTATGATTCGATCCCTGCGGTTTCCGGCGCAGTGCTGGGCGCCACAACACAGCGAGCCGACGCGCAGGTCGAGAACATCTCCAATATGATGGAGGTCAATATGTGGGCGGCCTCCGAGGCGATAGATCCGTCATACATAACTGTCGATCTTGGCGGGGTGAATACGCACAAGGCGGCTGATTATCTGGTTGTATACGGTCATAACCTGGGAAGCGCAGGCGCGGCGGTAGTATTGCAGTACTCTCTTGATGGGTCTGCCTTCATCGACGCATTTACCGGGCTCACTCTTCCTTCGGATGCGGTCTTCCTCATGGAGTTCACGCAGACGCCTGAGGCCAGGTACTGGAGGCTCAAGATCACAGGCTGCAGCGTGCCGCCGTACATCTCTATATGCCTATGGGGCATGAATACGGAGCTTGACTACGCCTCAGCGTCATTTGATCCTTATGCCCAGGAGGTAAGCGCTTCAGTCAATATGAGCTACGGCGGATATGTGACCGGGGTGCATACGCAGTACGTCGAGAGGGCGCTCGCGCTAAGGTTTGAAGACGCCGATACAGTCCTTTATAACAAGGTAAAGACCTGGTGGGAGACTTCAGGGCTGAAGAATTTTTTCGTGGCTTGGGAAAACACCAACAATCCTGATGACGTTTTTCTGGTCAGGCCTGATACAAAGTTTTCAAATCCGCTTACAAACGGCGGACTCTATCGGAGCATAACCCTTAATCTTAAAGGGAGAAAGGAATAGATGAAAACGTTCGGGTTTTTTCAGGATGACAAGGGAATGCTTTCTTCGACACGGCTCATGAACTTCTGCCTTGTCATGGGGTATCTCGCCTGGGCCACGAAGATCGTATGGGGCGGCGGGTCGATCCCCGATGTCCCTTTGCAATTCGCCGGCCTCGTAGCCACGCTTTACGGGATAAACAAGATAGGAGGGCCGCTGGCCGCAGGCAACGACGAGAGGCAGTAACATATCATGGTTTATGTTTAATAAAAGGAGGTTTCCAATGTCTTTTAAAAGGTATGTTTTTCTGACTTCGATATTGCCTCTAATTTTTTTCATCGTCTCAGCCTTCGGAGCTGACAAGCGCATCCAGTACAATGTGAAGATGGTCGGGGCGAATCACCCGATGCTTGCCGATACGCTCAACAGCCTCGCCCTCGTCGAGCATAACAATGACGGGACGCATAATAAAGTGACTCAGGTAAAAGATCCTTACGTCGACGTAAGGGCTTTTGGGGCTCTTTGCGATGGTGTCGCCGACGACGCGGCCGCTATTCAGGCGGCGGTTGACTATGCCGTGGGTCTATCTCCCAACACAGTTGTCTTCTTTCCGCCCGGCAATTGCCTGCTAAGTACCGGCATTACCATTTACAGCGATATGCGGTTTATGGGGGCGGCTTCAGGCAACGGCATATCTATCATATCGCCTACCACATCGATGGCTGACGGTGATTATCTTTTCAAGTCAGACAGTCTCTCTCGGGTCTATATCGACGACCTTTCTTTCAGGGTACTTTCCAGTCATGCAAAGTATCAGACCGTCCACGGTATAAAGGCATGGGGCCTCAACCGCTGGCAGATGCGTAACGTCTATATGAACGGATTTAATATCGCCCTGGATATACGAAAGGGCGCTACACAGGAAGCCAACAACGGGCTCTTTAACGGGCTGATATTGCAGTATTCAAAGACAGGTGCGGTCGTTACAGGCCAAGACATCAGGTTCATTCATCCGACGATAGAGCAGAACAAGATAGGGATGCTCATTGGGGATATCTATGCAAGCGGAGACTCGCACAATAAATCCATCACGCTGGAAGGCGCGCACTTCGAGAC
>ERZ1292633.140-Hain-H41-02um-R1-140-length-97000-cov-57_pt1 | contig 97000 bp, 98 predicted proteins | sample MGYA00564406_ERZ1292633 | MGnify/ENA primary metagenome ERZ1292633 (study PRJEB36523, sample SAMEA6512639) | groundwater metagenome | collected 2019-01-08 | study: AquaDiva: Metagenomics assemblies of 32 groundwater samples
CCCGCCTCCGGAAGGACAGCATCTCTACTACGTCGGCATGCGGATGACGCTGTAAGGAGAACCCGGCAGCGCATGAGAGACACCTCTCATGCGCTGCCGCACAACTCAACGGAGGTGGTCTATGTACTACGCACTCATCGCGCTGGTGGCCTTAATAGGGATGCTCTCTGGAGCTCCCGCGCCGACGCATGCCGCAGAGCAGGATTCAGACAGAAAGATCGGCGTGCTGCTGGTCAACCATGGATCCCGATCTGAAACTTGGCGAAATGGTCTTTTGCAACTCGAATCGCATGTGGCTCCGTCGATTTTTCGCAATTCCACAGTCAAGGGACTGAAAACAGCGTTCATGGAATACACCGAGCCCTCCATTGCCACACGCATGAAGGAATTCGACCGCGAAGGCTTTACCGATGTGATTATTGTGCCGGTGTTTCTTACCGTCAGCCCCCACACCTTCGACGATATTCCCACTATCGTAGGATTGAAGGAAGATCCACACTCTATGCAACAGCTCAAAATCGAAAAAATCGAGCGCTATACCCCGCGAGCCCAAGCACACGTGACTCCGCCACTCGACTTCACGGATATGCTCCAAAAGAATCTGCTGAGACGAGTGACGGCCCTCTCACACGATCCAACCCACGAAGGGTTGGTGCTGATTGGATACGGCGACGAAACCTATGACAAGGAATGGGTGACCCTTTTCAATAAAGTTGCGGGCTATGTCCGACAGCACACCGGGATTGCGGAATACTCCTCTGGCTGGTGCGGCCACATTGCGAACTACAAACCGGAAGAAACGACCGCCGCGATCAATGCGGTGCTCAAGAGTGCGCGAACAGCCCTCGTGATACCTGTACTGGTCGCTCACGATGAACAATTCCAAATAAAGATTATCGGCGATGGGATCGCCAAAGTGCCCGATAACAAAAATCGCGTCGTCTATAAACCAGATTCCATCCTGCCCGATCCGAATGTCGAGCGATGGGTTGTCTCCGTCACGGACGAATATGTGCGCAAGATTCAACCGCAGGTATCCAGGGCACACTAATGCTGGGTTGGGCGAGACCTAATTTTCACTGGCCACAACGGGACACGCTATCGCGGCTCAACATGGCTTTGCACAGAGACATCGGGTACGCCTGCGCCTCGCTTATTCTGGCCTATTGCCTGTCAGGCATAGCCCTTAATCATATCGGCGATTGGAATCCAGACTTCGTCATTTCAAAGCAACCGATCTCGCTGCCTCACCCCTTTACAAAGGAGGAAATCACAAAGGAGCGGATCGCGGAGTTCGGACAACTGGTCCATGAAGAGGACTACAAAGTCTACGACTTCCCGACTCCGGATCAAGTCAAGATCTATTACGACAACGCGTCGCTGGACCTGCATTTCGCAAGCGGACACGGCACATATGAAAAGGTCTCGAGGCGACCGCTTTTATATCAGGTCAACGCCTTGCATTTGAACCGGCTCAAAGGCTGGAAATGGGCTGCGGACGTCTTTGCGCTGATCTTGATCATACTCAGCTTTACAGGATTGTTTCTCTTGAAGGGCAAGTATGGGATGGCTCGTCGAGGCAAATGGCTGGTCGCCGCAGGCATGCTCCCGCCGGCACTGGCACTACTCCTCTTCGAGCTCAAGTGATGGGAGTGGCCAAACCGTCCGAGCCGAGTTGCTCATGCCGTACGCTCGATTTTTGCGGCGATTCTTTCCAACCTGCGCGACAACCGCGTGAACCGGACAACGGACCATGAACTGTAAACGAAAGGACGGGCCATGAACGGATCGTGTCGAAAGTGCGGAGGGCTCCTGATCGTGGAGCGGGTGCTGGAGTACTACAGGCCGCTGACCGGGGTGAAATGTATCAACTGCGGGTGGTTTCGACGGGAGGCGCCGTCGTCGCATGGTTCGACATCCGGCGTGACGACGCGGGGGACACGCCAGTGATCCCTGCACAGAAAGGAGTCGCACGATGAAACGAAACGGGATGCAGGCATTGGACTTTCATGGTCCGGCGTTGGTTCGCGGAGACCTCACCTATCTGCATGGCGCGCGCTATGTGAACAAGGTCGTGGCGCTCTGTTTTCTGCCGTCTGCCGGACTGCTCCCGGCAGCGCTGATCGACCGTCACACGGAAGGATTTCAAGGAGTCGATGCCGCTCTTGTGATGGTCGCGTCGGGCGCTCGACTTTTGCATCGCCTGTGGATCGGCCAGGAGGACATGCCGCTCACGCCGGTTCTGGCCGACCCCTGCGGCCGACTCCATCGATCGTTCGGCGTGGTCGTCGCGGGACCGGCCCAGCGCTGCCACACCTTCGTGATCGATCGGACGGGAATTTTGCGACTGCGCGTGAGTCATGACTTTGTCGAGCACGACCTGGCGGTGCTGCGAGGGATCGTCGGTTCGTCACATTTGCTCTCGGCTGATCGACTCGAACGCGACGAGGCGCCGACGGAGGCCGAAGGCACGTGCCTTCCGATGTAAACCGGATCAGCCGTACAGACCGGATGGCACGCAAGGACAGCTGCGAATGAATAAGGAGATGACCGACATGGACAAGGTGTTGCGGACCGATGGGCCGATGAAAATGGCGCTCTGTGGATACGGACGGCTGCATGTGACGTGCGGGCCGATCACGCTCCATTTCGATCGCGGCGAGTTTCTCGTGTTTGCCGACTCGGTGAGCCGGCTTGCCGCGATCGTCAAGCAGTCTCCGGCAACTCTTGCGCCGCTGGCCAGGCAGGGAGCCCACACGGAAGTCTGTCATTAGAGTATTTTTGATTTAAGTGCGTACACTCTGTATGATCTCTTCCCTGGTACGCTTGATGGAGGAGACGGGATGGACGCCTATTCGCAGGATCTACGGGACCGGGTGTTGCGAGCCTTGGAGCGTGGGGACCGTCCGACGGCCATTGCGAGCCGATTTGAAGTCAGCCGAGTCTGGGTGTATCAGGTACGGAACCGGCTCACGCAGACGGGCCAGCGTGGGAGTCTGCCCATTGGAGGCCACCGGCGGTCCCGGTTGGTCGGGATGGAATCGACACTGCGGGCCTGGCTGAAAGAAGCCGGCGATCTGACGCTCGCGGAGTTGTGTGCACGACTAGCGGAGCAGGGGATTGCGATCAAGGTGCCTGCGTTGTGGCATCAACTCAATAAATGGACGCTCACCCTTTAAAAAAACCCTGCGCGCCAGCGAGCAAGAGCGCGCCGACGTGCAAGCCGCACGATATGAGTGGCAGGCCTCTCAACCGGCGCTGGATATCACGCAGCTCGTGTTTCTGGAGGAGACGGGGGCCTCGACGAATATGGCGCGACGCTACGGTCGTGCGCCACGCGGCGAACGGTGCCTCGCCTCCGTACCGCACGGACACTGGCACACCACCACCTTCGTCGCTGGGTTGCGGCATGATGACCTCACCGCACCCATGGTGGCAGACGGTGCGATGACCGGCGCCCTGTGCCTGAAATATGTCCAGGAATTCTTATGCCCCACGCTGCACCCCGGCGACATCGTCATTGCCGACAACTTACGCAGTCACAACGTCGCGGGAGTGAGAGCGGCCGTTGAAGCGGTCGGGGCTCACATCCGCTATCTCCCGCCGTATTCCCCCGATCTCAATCCCATCGAAAAACTATTTGCCAAACTCAACGCGCTGCTCCGCAAAGCCGCTCCTCGTACCGTGGACGCGCTCTGGAAAGACATCGGCATACTACTGGATCGCTTCACACCCGACGAATGCACTCGCTACTTCGCGTCCTCAGGCTATGTAAAGACATAAAACAAAAATGCTCTAGTGGGCGATAGGTCTCGCTTCCCTCTTTTTGAAACCACGCCTCGCACGGCTGAACGCCAAGAGTACGCGCAGTCACGATTGACGAATAACGATTGACGTGTTGTTTCATATCAGGAAGGAGGTGATCGAGATGGACAGATGCGGACCAGACGGTTCGTCGCGAAATCGCCCGATAGAGCGTTCCTCGTGAAGCGCATCTAGTGTAGTGCGTCCAACGCTTCTTGACATTTGGCGACGTTGGCCAAAATGCTTTCCGCGGACGCTGTCCAGGTGAAGACCCGGGGCTTCAGGTTGTGATGATGGACGTAGGCGTCGATGGCGGCCATGAGTTCACGGACGTTGCGGAAACTGCCTCGGCGAATGCGCTTGTCCGTGGGGTCTCGCAACCACCGTTCCACCATATTGAGCCACGAACTTGATGTGGGGATGACGTGTAGATGGAAGCGCGGATGCCGGCGCACCCAGCTCTTCACCCGAGGATGTTTATGGGTCCCATAGTTGTCCACAATGAGATGCAGATCGAGAGGGGAGAGGGTCTCGGCGTCGATCTTCTTGAGGAACCGGATGAACTCCTGATGCCGATGCCGCGGCAGGCAATCGCCGATCACGTTCCCATCGAGCCGGTTCAGCGCCGCAAACAAGGTCGTCGTGCCATGGCGTTTGTAGTCGTGTGCCGGGTCCCACCGCGGCCCTTCTTCATCGGCAGGCCGGGCTGGGTGCGGTCCAGGGCCTGGATCTGGCTTTTCTCATCCACGGAGAGCACCAGAGATTTGTCCGGAGGATTCAGATACAGCCCCACCACGTCGTAGAGCTTCTCGACAAACTGTGGATCACGACTGAGCTTGAACGTCTTGCTCAGATACGGCTTGAGCCCGTGCTGCTTCCAGATACGGCGCACAGTCGCTTCGCTGACCCCCTGTGCGTCCGCCATGGTTCGGGTACTCCAGTGCGTCGCCGCGAGCGGTGTGGTGTGCAGCGTCGCCGCGACAATGGCGCGGACCTTCCGGGCTGGAATACGTGGAAGACGACCGGGACGGGGCGCATCGTGCGTGAGCCCAGCCATGCGCAACCCCAAAAACCGTGCACGCCACAGTTGTACTGTGGGCCGCGAGATCCCCAGCTGCCGCGCAATGTCCTGACTCAGGACTCCATCTGCGGCCAGCACGATGATCTGGGCTCGTTGCACGACCCGCAGGGGCAGGCGCTTCGCACGAGCCCATGCGGCCAGCGTCGAGCGCTCCGTAGGGGACAGCACAATCGGTGGGGCCAGATGCACACGACCACGGATACCGGAGCGGGATACCAATTGTCAAGCTATTTACGACGCACTACACTAGAAATACGAGCGACGAGATACGAACGACAAAGAAAGTCGCAGCGGCGACCCCGCGCTTGCAGCAGAACCGGTCATGAAGAGTGCGAATGAATTACCGAACCGCCAATTGACAATCTCGCGTGGAGGACTCCCATGGATGAGCATCAAACTCTGCTGAAATTACTCGCCTTGGGCAGCGTCGCCGGCCTCCTGCCCGTATAGCTCGGCATCGCCGTGGCGAGCCTCGCCCTGACGGCGCTGAATCAGGCATGGGGGCGATTCCTGACCGGCCTCTCCGTCGGGACTCTCCTCTACCTCTTCTTCGACATGATGCACGAGGCGATGGAACTCACGGGCGTGCGCGACATCCTCCCATGGACCATCTTGTTGGGCAGCCTGTTCGTGAGCTTCGTCGGTCTGGCGACCATCGAAGAGCGGCGGCAAACGAACACGTCCGATACCACCCCGCTCTTTCTTCCTTTTATGATCGCATTAGGCATGGGCCTGCATAATCTGGGTGAGGGCTTGGCCTTCGGCGCAAGCTATGCCCAAGGCCAGTGGGCCTTGAGCAGTCTGCTGGTCGGCGGGTTTGCGTTGCACAACGGGACAGAAGGGTTCGGGATTATGGGGGCGGTGGACCGGACTCCGCTCAGCTTGAACGACATTGTCCTGTTGGGATTGCTCGCAGGCGGACCGACCTGCTTCGGCACGGTGATCAGCGGGTATGGCGTCTCCCCATACCTCTCGATCACCTTTTACACCTTGGCGGCCGGCTCCCTGTTGTACGTCATCGTCTCGCTGATTGCGCTCTCATACACAACAGGGCGCCGGCTGCACACCGCGATGGGCATCTTCGTAGGGATCGGGCTCATGTACACCACCGGCATGATTCTGAGCCTCCTCATAGGCGCAAAAGCCTGAGGAAGGCGCACGCTCACATCGCTTGCCTCTCGCTCCGCGCCCCAAGCCCAAGCTCTTTTACGATCCTTCCTTCTTGATCTGTTCAGCCAGATACTTCTCCAACCCCACCTGCTTGATCAACTCCTGTTGCGTTTCAATCCAGTCGATATGGTCATCGGTGTCCTTTTGCATATCCTCCAGTTTGTGCCGAGTCGTATAATCTCCCACCTTGGCGCAGTGCGTGACCCCTTCCGTATAGAGCTTCAGCATCTCCTGCTCCGCCTTCAGATCGAGTGTGAATTGCTCCGGCACCGTCTCACCGACTTGCACGGTGCCCAGCCGTTGCATGTTCGGCACTCCTTCCAGATAGAGGGTGTGCTCGATGATCTCCTCCGCATCTTTCATCTCGTCGAAGCTGCGCTTGCACACCTTGTGATGCAACCGTTCATAGCCCCAATTCTCACACATCTTGGAATGAATAAAGTACTGATTGATCGCCGTAAGGTTGGCGGTCAGTATCCGATTCAAGAGGTCGATCACACCATCTTTGGCTTTCATGGATGCGTCCTCCTTCCAGCGTCCGTTCAGCTTTCCTTCTTCACCTGTTCGCTGAGGTAGTTTTCCACCCCGACTTGCTTGATCGCGCGAAGCTGCGTCTCAAACCAGTCGATATGCTCGTCTGTTTCCTTGATCATCTCCTCGAGTTTGTGCCGAGTCGTATAGTCCCCGACTTTCGCGGCGTGAGTGATAGCTTCCCGTAACAGGTTGGCGTCCTCCTGCTCGAATGTCAAATTCTCCTCAAACAGCTTGGAGACGTTCGGACCGGATTTCACCGAGCCGAGCTTCTGCACATCGGGAGTCCCTTCCAAGTAGAGGATGTGGTCGATGAGCTTGGAGGCATGTCCGACCTCCTCCATCCCCAGTTCGTGGAACTCGTGCTGCAGCCGCTCGTAGCCCCAGTTCTTGCAGAGCGCGGCATGGAGGAGATACTGGTGCACCGCAGTTAGTTCCAGGGTCACCACCTTATTCAAAAAGTCGACGACGCCCACTTTCGCTTTCATGGCGATTCCCTCCTTATGAGAAGTGTTGGGAACGGCGGGCGCTCGGTGGCGCGCACTGACACACGCAAGTTGCGTGTCGGCCGGCATTTGACACAACATTATTCCTGCCGCCACGATGCCAAGTCAAGGCTTTCTACTTATGTGATTGATTTCTACTTTCAAGATCGTCAAACCCCGGTCGCCCCAAGCGGCCGTTCCTCCGCTCCAGACAAAACGCCCGACCTGTTTCAGTTGTCCGGCTGATCGACCAGAATTGTTCCTGAAGCAACCCGATCCAGCAGGCATGAGAAGGCTTCGCGCTCTGAGGGGTTCTCTGATGGATTCTCTTCCGAGACGGCAAGAGTGTTCTTTAGCAGGCGAAGGCGAGAGTCAACCGGCGTCGCGATAGCCGCACTCTTCTTCATTGCGGCATTGCACGGAACGGCCGGCCTGCTTACTGACTTTCTCAACAAGAAACGGCGCCTGACACTTGGGACAGGGCTTATTGATCGGGCGGTCCCAGAGCGCATACTCGCATTGGGGGTACCGACTGCACGAATAAAAATTGCGTCCCTTTTTCGTGCGCTTCTGAACCAGATCTCCACCGCACCCAGCTTGGGGGCACTTCACCCCCAAGGCGATCGGTTTGGTCGTCTTACATTCGGGATATGCGGAACAGGCCAGGAACTTACCGAAGCGTCCCGATTTCACCACCATCGGGCTGGAGCACTTTTCGCATTTCTCGTCCGTCGTCTCTTCCAGCTTGGGAACAATCTTAATCGTCCCATCCGGCAACTTTTCAAAATTTTGCGTGTTCTTGCAGGGAGGATCGTCCTTATAGGCGGGGCACGCGAGGAACTTCCCATTCCGTCCCCATTTGATCTCCAACATGCGGCCGCATTTTTCACAGGGCAGGTTCGTCGGCGGCTCGACGATGTCCTTGGGGCCAGGGATACTTTGAGCCAGCTCCATTTCCCGTACAAACGGGGTGTAAAAATCCCGTACTGCCGAGACCCATGGCTTCGTGCCCTCTTCGACTTCATCCAGTTGCTCTTCCATGTGGGACGTAAATTCCGTATCCAGCAGATCCGGGAATCCTTTCAATAGAAAGTCATTCACCGTTCTTCCGGTTTCGGTCGGAAGAAACCGCCCCTCGACCTTCTCGACATATTTTCGATCTTGGATCGTCGAAATGATCGAAGCGTAGGTGGAGGGACGGCCGATCCCCTTTTCTTCCAGCTCTCGAATCAACAAGGCTTCGTTATATCGGGGAGGCGGCTGGGTGAAATGCTGCTTGGAGACGAACCCTGGCAACGTCTGGCCTTCCTGAGCGACCAGATGCAAGGATTCACCTTCGCGCAATGCGGGCAGCTGGCGATCTGATTCGTCCTCCGCCTCCTGCTCATTCTTGGGCTTGTGCGACGGCAATTCCTTGTCGGTTCCTTCTAAGTACACCGCCGTATGGCCGGCGAACTTGACCACGGTGCCGGTCGTGCGAAACACATATCGATCCGGCGTTCCCACCGGAGACGAATCCACACGCGTCACATCCATGATCGCAGGGACCATCTGTGAAGCAATGAAGCGGTTCCAGATGAGCTTGTACAAGTTGTACTGGTCCTGCTCCAGGTATTGCCTGATGGATTCGGGATCGCGCGCTGCGGACGTCGGCCGGATGGCTTCATGCGCCTCTTGCGCGGCTTTCTGGGTTTTATACACGTTGGGCGTCGCAGGCAGATACTCCACTCCATACCGCTCTCGAATCACCACTCTGGCATCTTCGGTCGCTTCTTGCGAAATCCTCGGCGAGTCCGTTCTCATGTAGGTAATGAGACCGGTGGGCCCTTCCGACCCGATTTCAATACCTTCATACAACTGCTGCGCCAGCGTCATCGTCTTCTTCGGGCTGAAATGCAGCTTCCGGGCGGCTTCCTGCTGAAGCCGGCTCGTGATGAAGGGGGCGACCGGATTGCGCTTCTTTTCTTTGCGCTCGATCGATTGCACGACGAACGGCTTCCCCTGCACAGCATCCAGGATCTGCTGGGCCCGCTCACCCGTACCGATATCGGCATCCTGACCGTTCACGGAATGCAATTTGGCTTCAAATGCCGGTGGATTGTCGCCGGTCAACAGCGCGACGATAGACCAATATTCTTCCGCCCGAAACGCTTCTCGCTCCTTCTCCCGGTCGCAAATCAACCGCACGGCCACAGACTGCACACGACCCATGCTGAGGCCGCGGCGCACCTTTTTCCACAGCAACTGACTACCCTGATACCCTACGATGCGATCGAGGACTCGTCGCGCCTGCTGAGCCTGGACCAGCTTCATATCGATTTCACCCGGCGACTTCAGTGCCCGCTTGATCGCCGATTCCGTGATCTCATTGAACAGCACACGATAGACTTTGCCGTCTTTCTTCTTCCCCTTGCCGTGCAGTTCCTGCGCAATATGCCAGGCAATCGCCTCGCCCTCGCGGTCGGGGTCCGGCGCCAGAAACACGGTGTCGACTTCTTGAGCTTTCTTTTTAATGTCGGCAAGGACTTTCGACTTGCCCTTGATGGTGACGTACTGGGGTTCAAAATCGTTTTCGAGATCAACGCCCAGCTTGCTGGTGGGGAGATCCTTGACGTGGCCGACCGAGGCCATGACGGTATACCCGCGGCCAAGATATTTCGTAATCGTTCTCGCCTTGGTCGGCGACTCAACGATGATCAGCGATTTGGCCATGCGGCTCCACGTTCCTCAGTATCTACGCCCAGACTACCACACCCACTATAACAAATATCGAGCCCCTGTCAGCTCTAATCTCTCAATGCATGCCCGATGTGAGACGCACGTACTCGTTGCCGGGTAACTGACGAAGACAATTCTTCAATTCGAGCGACAGCAGGATCGCCGCCACCTGAGCGGCAGGCAATCCACTGTGCCGAATCACGTCGTCGACCGATTGCGGCAAGACGGACAAGACATCGTATACCAACGTTTCATCCGGGCTGAATTGCACCTTCGGCTGGGCGACGGTCCCTGCTCCCCCTGCCAGCCGCTCACGAAAGGCCGGATCAAGCTGCGGCAACAGTTCCTCCAGAATATCCCGTGCCGACTCAACCAAACGAGCCCCATCTTTAATCAAACTATTCGGCCCGCGGCTAGATTCGGCTTTCACGAAGCCCGGCACCGCGAAGACTTCCCGTCCCTGCTCACCGGCCAATCTCGCCGTGATGAGGGACCCGCTCTCAATCGCTGCTTCCGTCACTACTACGCCCAACGATAATCCGCTGATGATGCGGTTGCGCCGCGGGAAGTGATAGCTGTGCGGTGCCGCCCCCAACGGGAGTTCAGACAACACGGCTCCCTGCTGTTCGATCGCCTCACGCAAGTGCCGGTGGTCCGCCGGATAGGTCCGATCCAGTCCGCAGCCCATGACGGCAAGCGTTCGCCCCTTACCGGCAAGGGCCCCGCGATGCGCGGCCGCATCGACTCCACGAGCCAAACCACTGACGATCGTAAAACCCATCTCCGCCAAGTCGCGCGCTAACTCCTCAGCCACGATGCGTCCGGCGGCACTGACTTTTCTCGTGCCGACAATCGCCACGGCATGCCGATCGGCTTCCAGCAACGAGCCCTGAACGTACAACAACGGGGGCGGGTCAGGAATCGTCCTGAGCGGCCCGGGGTACTGTGCATCAAGATACGTCAGCACCGTAACCTTCCGACGCTGCAGCTGCTCTAATTCCTTGTCGAGCTCCCGAATCGCATCCGGAGCCGGCCCCCGACGAATGGCCTCGACTAGAGGAGGCCGACATCCGATCTCCTCCAACGCCGTGTGCGGCGCCGAGAGCACAGCGTCGGGTGTCCCGAACGCCTGCACAAGCTTGAGGAGGATGGCGTCGCCCACACCGGGAATTGCGCGTAACACCAACCAAGGACGGAGAGATCGATGACTCACTATCGTCTCAACTCATCACACGTCGTCAGTGCGATGCTTATGCCCGTTGTACTGGAGAAAGACCGCGCTCAGCGGCAGGATGCCCACTCGGAACAGGTCACGCCCGGTCACTCGGCGGATTACATCACGACCAGATCGAATTGCTCCAGATGCAACCGATCGTCTGGAGTGACCAGAATTTTTGCACTATATCGCCGTTCGAGTTCCTCGACGCCCGGTTGCTCCTGTTCTTGCAAGAGCAGCGCGACGGCAGGATGCGCCCCGACGACCACGCGTTGCTGTTCGATCTCGTGGCCGAGCCGCCGGACTTCACGGAAAATTTCGTAGGCCACCGACATCGGCGACTTGGTGTAGCCGCGACCGTCGCAATAGTGGCAGGGCTCAGACAACGAACGCAGCAAGTCCTCTCGCACGCGCTCACGGGAAATTTCGATCAACCCGAGATCGGACACCCTGGAAATTCTGGTGCGGGCTTTGTCAGACGACATGGCGTCCACCAGCGCATGGTAAACCTTGTCGCGATTTTTCTCTCGCTCCATGTCGATGAAGTCCACGATGATGATGCCGCCGATTCCCCGTAACTTCACCTGATAGGCGATTTCTCGCGCCGCTTCCAAGTTGTTTCTGAGGATCGTTTCTTCCTGATCGCGCTTCCCGACAAACCGGCCGGTATTCACGTCGATCACCGTCATGGCCTCGGTATGGTCGATGACCAAATACCCTCCGGACTTGAGCCACACCTTGCGGCTCATCGCACGGGCAATTTCCTGCTCCACGCCCAGGTAATCGAACAGGCTTTCTTCTTTGTCGTAGAAATGAATCCGCGAGGTTTGCTCCGGCGAAAACCGTTGCACGAACCCCTTGATCGCGTTGTACTCCTCGCGGGAATCGATCAATAAGCGGTCCACCCGACGACCGAAGAGATCCCGCACGACCCGGAAACTCAAACTCAAATCGCTGTGCAAGAGGCTCGGGGCGGGCTGCTGGTCACGCTTCGTCAACACATCCTGCCATAAGACGTGCAGGAACTCGACGTCCGAGCGTAACTCCTCTTCCTTCACCCCTTCACTGACTGTCCGCACGATGTAGCCGAACCCCGGGCGGCGCGCCCGCTTCATGATTTCTTTCAATCGCGCCCGTTCCTCATCACGAGGAATGCGGCGGGACACGCCGATATGCTCGACCGTCGGCATGAACACCAGGTACCGGCCCGGCAAGGACACATACGTCGTCACGCGCGATCCCTTGGTGCCGATCGGACCTTTGGAGATCTGCACCATAACTTCCTGCCCCTCGGACAGCAACTCTTCAATGGGTTTCGAGCTTTGCCGTTTGGGCTTGGGAACCTCCGAGTCCTTGTTGTCGTCGTCGTCACCCTCGACGAGGGTATCCCCGAGTTCGACATCCATCGAGAGGTCGGAGACGTGCATGAATGCCGCTTTCTCCAACCCGATATCGATGAACGCCGCCTGCATGCCGGGCAACACTTTCGCCACACGACCCTTATAGATATTCCCGACGAAATCCTGATCTTTGGCGCGATCACCATAGAGGTCGGTGACAACCCCGTTGTCGAGTACCGCGACGCGGGTTTCTTCCCGCGCTATACTGATGGCTATCTCCACACCCATAGACACTCCTTTACCCTCAGATCGGTCGGACCGGCAGACGAACGCGGATGCAGAGTCCGGGTTCTTTCTCGTCTCGCCGTCGGTCCGGCACCAATCCGGTTCACATGGTTATTTCATACCCAGTCGGCCCCTGTCCAGGCATGGCCTAATAGAACAGGGTCAACCGACGTCGTTTGACGTTCAACAACAGTCCTAACGAAGCCATCGTCATGATGGTCCCACTCCCTCCGTAACTGACCAACGGAAGGGGAATGCCGACAATGGGAAACATCCCTGCGGTCATCCCGATGTTCACGACCACACAAAAACAGAGCATCGCCACAATGCCTGCCGCGAGTAACGCCCCCAAGGTATCCTTCGCACGCGCGGCAATTTCCAACGACACCCATATCAGCGCGATAAAGAGGGCCAAGAGCACCAGCACTCCGACAAAGCCCCATTCCTCCGCATACACCGCAAAGACGAAGTCGGTATGCCCTTCGGGAAGGAACTTCAGCTGGCTTTGTGTGCCGCCGTACAGCCCCTTTCCCGACAACTCCCCGGAGCCGATGGCAATTCTGGACTGGAGTGCGTGATAGCCTTTTCCTCCCGGATCGTAATCCGGATCGACAAAGGCCATGACACGCTCCCGCTGATAGTCGTGCAGGGAAGCCCAGACCATTTCCCACACAAAGGGGAAGAGCATGACGGAGAGCAGCAAAATCACCCCCAACGTCTTCGAGCGCACACCGACCATCAATAACATGGCCGCGTAGACGGCCAGAAAACTCAACCCGCTCCCCAGATCCGGCTGTTTGAGGATCAACAGCAGACCGGGCAACACAATCAACCCCGGCAGGACCACCCGGTGCAGCCACCCCGCGCGAGACACTCGGGAGTAATAGTTTGCCAGCACCAACACCAGAACCAGTTTGGCAAATTCAGACGGTTGAAAGGCAAAGGGCCCGATCGGAATCCATCGCTGGGCCCCCCGGCTGGACTTGCCCATGACCAGCACGACCGCCAACATGATCAGAATCACCGCATAGGTCGGATAGGCGAGGCGCGCAATCTTGTGGTAATCGGACAAGTACATCACGAGGAACGCAACGGTTCCCAGGAGAATCCACATCAGCTGTTTGAGGTAAAAAGGAAAGGCGGCGTCCTGAGAATGCGTGACGCTATAGATCGACAGCACCCCGACCGACAGGATGACCGCGATCAACCCCATGAAACGGAGGTCGAAACTATCTAACCCTCGACTGTCGATCACCCGATCAATCATCACGTCTTCGGTCGCGCGTCAGCGGATTTCGTCCGCCCACCCGCAGAAACTCCCTTGAGGACCTCAGGGTAGGCCTTCACGTAGGCTTCAATCACATCCTTCGCCAACGGGGCCGCGGCGGATCCGCCATGCCCCATGTGCTCAGCCAGGACCGCCACGGCAATGCGCGGAGCCTCCACGGGAGCAAAGGCGACGAACCAGGCATGGTCCCTAAGCTTTTTGGGGATATCCTTCTCCGGACCGGTGCGGAGGGCCGCCGTTTGAGCCGTCCCGGTTTTTCCTCCGATTGTCACGAGGGACGACTTCGCTCGCGTCGCGGTTCCCTTCGTCACTACATCCGCCAGCGCCGCCTTGATCAACGCGATGGTGGCCGGCTTCACCGCCACCTTGCCGCGCACCGTCGGAGGGAATTCGGCCCGTTCTCCCGTCGCGCGATTCATCACCGCCTGCACCAAACGCGGTTTGATCGACAGGCCGTCGTTGGCCACCGTACCGATGACACTGGCCATCTGCAAGGGTGTCACCGTGACATACCCCTGCCCGATCGCGGCAGAAATCGTTTCCCCGGGATACCAGGGCTGGTTGCGGGCTTTCTGCTTCCAGGCTGTGGAAGGCACGATTCCGACACGTTCGGACGGGAGTTCGACTCCGGTCTCCTGCCCGAGCCCGAACTGCTTCGCATACTCGGCGATCGTATCGATGCCCATCCGTTGCCCGACGGTATAAAAATAAACGTCACATGAGTGGATCAAGGCCTGGTTCATATCGACTGATCCATGTCCGCCCTGTTTCCAGTCGTGAAACAGCCGATTTCCGAATTGATATCCGCCGTTACACCGAACCATGGTCGAGGGAGTCACGGTGTTGGATTCAAGCGCTGCCGCCGCCATGACGACCTTGAACGTCGAGCCTGGAGGGTATTGACCTTGAGTGGCCCGATTATTCAGGGGGCGCCGCTCGTTCTGGACGATTTCAGCCCACTGTTTGTTCGTGAGTTCTTTCGACAACAGGTTCGGATCGAATCCCGGACGGCTGGCCATCGCCAGAATATCCCCGTTGGTCGGATCCAGCGCGACGATAGCGCCCGACTCCTCCCCAAGAAGATCTTCGGCGGTTTTCTGAAGCCGGGCATCGATGGTGAGATACAGATCGTCCCCGGCGACCGGCTTGTCCGACACCACGGCGCGCTTTTCGTGGCCGAGCGCATCGACTTCCACGCTCTTCTGCCCCGCACGTCCACGCACCTGCCGGTCGAACCACTTTTCCACTCCATATTGCCCGACCACACTGCCTTGATGGAGATCGGCAAAGTCCGCCTTCTCAAGTTGGTCCGCCGACACTTCGCCCACGTACCCCAGCAAATGCGCCGCAACCGGCCCGCCGGGATAGTTCCGTTGCGACTCGACTTGAATCATCACACCAGGCAAATCCAACCGGTGAGACTCGATCAGCGTCGCCTCACGCAACGTCAGTCGGTCTTTTACCTTGCGAGGCTGCAACTTGCCGCCCTTGCCGGTCGACAGCTTCTTTTGAATCAGCTCCGGCTCAAGGTTGAGCAACGAGGCCAACTGCGTGACCAGTGCCGGACGATCCTTCACATCCTCCAGTGTGACGTACAAGGCGAAACTCGGTACATTATTCGCCAGCAATATGCCGTTCCGGTCGAAGATAAGCCCGCGGGCCGGTTCCAACACCACCGAGCGCGTCCGGTTATTTTCGGACAGGTCCCGATAATAAGGCCCCTCCCGAATTTGGAGATGCCACAGGCGCAAGGCGAGCAACGCGACGACCAGCAGGAGGCCCACACGCAGAATGACCAGCCTCCGCTGGAGATCGAGGAGATCCGAATCGTTAAACCCTATCGAGGCCATGGTCGCCAGACTTTTTCCGATGGTTGCCGGGACACCCGCACGCGATTACAACGCCCCCTCCGTCACCATTCGATCGTCGGACCAACGTTGACGAAACAACAGATACAAGCCAGCCCCGACAAGGGCGTCGAATGAGGCCTGCACGAGCACCGTCGAACGCACGCCCATCCAGACCTCGTCGATTCCCGCCGGACTCATCGAGTAGAGAAACACGGCACTGGACAGGCAGGAAATGATCGCCAATCCGGCGGTCAATACGGCCGGAGTGATATGCGCCATATGGCGTCCGGCCAGCCCGGCCAGAAACCCGCCCCCGCCCTTGGTGACCACGTTGATCCAGAGATCTCCCGCCGATAACATATCCTGAAAACACCCCAGCAGGAGCCCCAGAATCAATCCATCCAGCTCGCCGCCGAGAAAGCCGACGAGACAGGCGGCCACCAGACCGAGGTCAGGACGCACACCAAAGACACTGAAGTAGTGCAACAACGTGGTTTGAAAGGGGACGACCACCAGCGCCAGGAGCAGGTACAGCAGAAACTTCATGGCTTTTTTCGATCCCCGCGAATCTCCTGCAGCAGCTTTTGCGCTGAGTCGGCATCCTCATACGGAGCCGTGATAATGAGGACTTCATCCAGCTTTGAAAGGTCCACTTCCGGCTCGATTTCGGCCGACTGAAACAGATCACCCTCCGACTTCTCAACCTGGGTCAGTCCCCCGATCGCCAGACCGCGCGGAAAGGTCCCGGTCAATCCTGAGGTGACGACCCGGTCGCCCGCCTGAACCCGCGACAACAGAGGGATATACTTGAGTCGCGCCCGTCCATGGCTGGTGCCCTCCACGATACCTTCATCGCGAGTCCGTTGCACCACTCCTGCAATCGCGTTGTTGGGATCGGTCACCAGGAGCACCACCGAGGATGTGGAATTGGTCTTCACGATTCGTCCCACCACACCTGCGGGGGTCACCACCCCCATCTCCACACGAACTCCGTCGCTTTCGCCCTTATTGAGAATCATCCCGCCATACCAATTCGTGGCATCTCTGCCGATCACCTGAGCCGCCAGGGTCTGGGACGGCGATTGCTGTTTAAAATTCAGCAGCGTCTCGTATCGTCGCGTGGCCGCCACGGATTCGCGCAGCTGATTGTTCTGTCCCTTGAGCAACTCGAGGTCGCGATGAAGCTGGCGGTTCTCTTCGTGGACACTCTGCAGGGCAAGATACGCATTCCAGGTTTCTGAAATGCCGTGATCGACAGAAGAAAACGCGGCGAGAGGAACACTGAGGATCTGACCGAGCGGTCCGCCGACGTACTGAAGCAACCTCTGGCTTTGACTAGGAAGAAGAAAGAGGGCGACGAGCAAGCAGGCGAACAGCACTATGGCAAGACGCCTGGTGCCGTATGTTGAGCGCGATATAGCCATCCACACTCGGGATGGAGATCATCGAGAGGTACTGCACTGCGACATAACCGATACCTTACGAAGGAGGTCCAGCTCGTCAAGAATCTTCCCGACCCCCAGCACCACGGAGGTCAACGGGTCATCGACCGTAATGATCGGAAGATTTGTTTCTTCACGGAACCGAGTATCCATTCCCTTCAGCAAGGATCCGCCGCCAGTCAGTACGATACCGCGATCGATGATGTCTCCGGCCAATTCAGGCGGTGTGTTTTCAAGCGCCACCTTGATGGCATTGACGATGGTTCCAATGGGTTCCTGCAACGCTTCTCTGACTTCGGCATCATCCACCACCAGCGTGCGGGGAATACCGGAAATCAGATCGCGTCCTTTAATCATCATGGTCTTGCGCTCCTCGAAGGGGTACGCCGAACCGATCTCGAACTTGATGCGCTCGGCCATGTGCTCCCCGATGAGGAGATTATACTTCTTCTTGATGTAGTTCATGATGGCATCGTCCATCCGGTCTCCGGCCACCTTGACCGACTCGCTATACACGATGCCGCCCAGGGAGATAACCGCGATGTCCGTCGTCCCACCGCCGATATCCACCACCATGTTCCCGGACGGTTCGGTAATCGGCAGTCCTGCACCGATGGCCGCCGCCACCGGTTCTTCGATCAGGTACACTTCGCGGGCGCCCGCCAGTTCGGCGGAATCGCGAACGGCGCGCTGTTCCACCTGAGTGATCCGCGACGGCACGCCGATGATGATACGTGGCCGCACGAACGCCGTCCGATTATGCGCCTTTTGAATAAAGTGGCTGAGCATCGCCTCGGCTTTTTCAAAATCGGCGATGACACCTTCCTTCATCGGACGCACGGCGATGATATTGCCCGGCGTACGCCCCAGCATGCGTTTCGCCTCCGTGCCGACCGCCATCACACGCTCCGTCTTTTTCTCTACGGCGACCACGGAAGGCTCGTTTAAGACGATGCCTTTTCCCTGGACATACACGAGAGTTGTCGCCGTCCCCAGATCGATCGCCAGATCGTTGGAGAACCACCCGAACATGTCACTCATGAAGCCCACTAGGACTCTCCCTTCAGACGATTCCTGCGATCAACCACACCGCCCCGCTCAATCCGACACATCCAGCTGTCCACTCTCAAGCACTTGGGTCTTCGCGATCTCGTCGCCCAGTCGCCGGCCCTGCTCATTCCCGATCACCAATAACGCTTCAAGCGAAAGCACCGCGCCCCACCCGATCCATCCGACATACGGTATTTCAAACGCCAACTGGGCAAGACCGCAAGGCAGATTACGAATGATCGACTCTCGGAACCCTGCCGGGTCCCTGGTACGGGGCACGATGGTCTGGAGCCCGATGAGCCGCTTCCCGACACTACGACCGCCGCCGAATCCGTCGGCCAGTAAGAGATAGGCAAGTCCGGCCAGAACACCGATCGGGGGAACCAACTTACTCACCGCCGCGACGATCAGGAGATCGATCATTTTGGCAACGAAGCGATTCAGCACCTGGGCCTTGGGATAGACGCCCAGTTCGAGCGGGCTGTGCCCGATTGCCTCCTCCACCACCGGAGATCTCTCCAATTCCTCGACACTATAGCAAATCTCTTTCACCTGCACAAACAAAGTCGCAATCTTCCCACCGCCGCAATCCGTACGCGTCTCCCTCTTGCCTTTGTGATCGTTGCCTGAGTAGAATCCGCGAAACCTTGCCGACAAGAGGCGCTCTCCATGATCAAACTGTTACGCGAAGCCGCTCACGACTATCCGTGGTTCCTCAAATCCATCATGGGCCTGCTCGCCCTCGCGTTCGTCATTACCATGGGCTGGTGGGGCTTCGGCCAGGAAGGCGGCAACGTCGTCGCCTCCGTCGGAGACCAGGTCGTCCCCTTGGATGAATATCGCCGGGCCTATGAAAATACGTATCGCTTCTACAAAGACAAAGGTCAGAACGATATCAAGGATGAGTTTCTGAAGCAGTTTGTGCTAGAGCAACTCATCGACAACCGTATGTGGCTGCATGTGGCGAAAGAGATGGGGCTCACGGTCTCCGACGAGGATTTACGCAAGGCGATCGTGCAACGCACGGAATTTCAGAAGAACGGGAGCTTCGATCCCGAGGCGTACCGACGATTGTTGTCCGCAAATCGTTTGACCCCTGCCTCATTCGAGGCCATGGAAGCCAAGGATATTCTCACCAACAAAGCGCGGCTGGTCATCATGGATGCCGTGGCGCTCACGCCGGCTGAATATACGGAAGCGCAGACACTCGCGGCTCGCGAAGGGGACGCCGATCCGGCCAAGGCTGCTGCGGCCAAGGAGCGGGTTTTCCAGAGCCTCCTGTTTCAGAAGCAGCAACGAGCGTTGATGGCCTACGCGGAGTCGATGAAGAGCAAAGTTCCCGTGAAAATTCACAAAGAGCTTATGTAACGGTCGCCCAGCCACTCCCGATCAGCATCGCATCCCCATAACTATAGAACCGATACCGTTGCGCCACCGCCTCTTCATAGGCAGCGCGAAGCGGTTGCACACCCACAAAGGCGGACACCAGCATCAACAGGGTGGTCCGCGGCAAATGAAAGTTTGTCACCATCGCGTCGATCACCTGAAATTCAAACCCCGGGGCAATAAACAATTCGGCCTGTCCCTGGAAGGGCTCAATCCCGCGCCCGCCTCGCGCCGCTGTCTCCAGGGCGCGCACGACCGTGGTGCCCACTGCCACCACACGATTTCCCCGCGCCCGCGTCAGGCGAATCTGCTCCGCCGTCTGCGCCGACACCTCGATTCGTTCGGCCAGCATGCGATGGTCTTCGATTCGCTCGGTCTTCACACTGCGAAACGTGCCGGGGCCGACGTGTAACGTCACCTGTGCCAGCTCGATTCCCTTTCCCGCCAGGGCCTGCACCAACTCGCGCGTAAAATGTAGCCCGGCGGTGGGCGCCGCAATAGCCCCTTCATGTCGGGCAAACATGGTCTGGTACCATTCCTGATCGTCCGCTGACGGTTCCCGTTTGATATACGGAGGAAGCGGCATCGTGCCCATGGCCTGCATGAGTTCGTAGACGCTCGCGACACCCGACACCCGTACCGTCGTTCGAAGCCGGCTGCGCTCCACAATTTCTCCGGTACCGCCGCCCGGAAACTCGATCACCGCGCCTGGCCGAAAGCGTCCCTTGATCAACACTTCCCATAGCCCCTGCCCGAGATCTTCAACAAACAGCAGGTCGAGGAGTTTTCCGTTCGACCGGACCTGCGCGGGCACACGGGCCGGCATCACCTTGGTGTTATTCACCACCACGAGATCCCCCGACTGCAGCAACGACGGAAGGTCTGTCACCTGCCGGTGCAGGTGTTCCCCTCCCTGCCGATCCAGCACAAGCAGGCGCGCGCGATCACGCGGGATCACCGGATGATCGGCCACAAGCACTGGATCGAAGGGGAAATCGAACTCGCTGAGTAACATCAGGGGGTCGGTATCACCGGCATCATCAACTGCGAGAGGGCCGCATTGTGCAACTCGGTTCCAGGATAGTAATACTGCAGAATACTGCTGTACGAATAGCCCAGCTCGGCCAATTCTTTCGCGCCCCATTGGCAGAGCCCCACGGCATGGCCTGCCCCGTAGCCGGCAAACACCACCTCGGCACCGATCGATTCCACCTCGAACTGGGTGCTGGGAATGACGGTGTACCCCACGGCCTTCCGAAGATCCTCGCCACGCAATACCGTCTCTCCGCCGGAGTGCAAAATCCGCAGGCGCGAGACCCGTCCGGCCCGGCTATAGGCAATCGGCGTGATCGTAGCAATCGTTCCCACAGAGAAACCCTGGTGCCGCAGATTGTGCTCAAGTTGATCGATCTTCACACTGGCCTGCCATTGATAGTAGGGCGATTCGAGATCGAATGGGCATTCGACCCCTTTGAGGTAGGGCAGGTCTTTGTTCGCCCAGACATTCACGGCATCTTCCGTCGGGCCAGCCGCGGTGGATGAGAACGCGGCATAGATCGGCGCCTGTTGATGGGTGACGACAATGCCTCGAGTCGATTCGACCGCCTCCTCGACTCGGCGGTCCACACCTGTGCGACCTCGATACACCTGATCCTGAATGGTCGCCACCACATCATAGTCCCGTGCCGCACTGAGCATTTTGTTATACAGCGCATAGGTCCGTGCCGCCACCGCCTGCACCTTCAACATTTCCGGGTGCCAGGCCGAACTGACCTCCGACGGCACCACCCCCTTCACATACTCCTCCAAATCGACCTGGTTGACGACCGAGAGCCCGTGCCCTTTGCGGGTCAGGCGCACCACCCCGCTGAGCGCCAGGGGAGTTCCTGCGGTCGCACCACCTTCTTTGCCTATCACCAACGAGAGGTTATTTCGAAGCGGACGGATGAGGACCTGCCCCCCCATCGTCCGCCGGCCATCGACATACACGCCGTCTCCCCGGGCCGTGAGATGGATCGGTGCATGCAGGATCTTCGTGTCGCCCGTCTCCGTCACAAGAGCGAGAGCGCCTTCTGATCGCACTTCGACCAACGGTGCCTCTTGGGCCAACAGGACGCGAATGGATTCGGCAAAGACGGCCGGTACGCAGAACAGCGCGAGCAGCAGGCCCCCTGCTGCGGCCAGGCTGGATGACTGATGTCGAGTCAGCGGCGAAAGAGCCATGAAAGGAAGTAGAACACCAGGCTCAGCAGGATGCTGAACACGAGACTGGTCGCGATCGGGACATACAGACTGAATCGCTCTCGCGTGACCGAGAAGTCGCCCGGTAATTTACCGATCCACCCGAACGCAGAGCCAAGGCTTGGCCATTTTTCCGCCAGCGTGATCAGCAACCCGACGGCGACCAGCACCAGGCCCGCCACAATCAACGATCGACCGATACCAGTCCACGCTGCCATCGTTCATTGTATCAGACATTCGGCGATCTGCACGGCATTGAGGGCGGCGCCCTTCCGAAGGTTGTCGCTCACGACCCAGAGATTCAACCCATTGGTGATCGACTCGTCCACACGAACCCGCCCGACATACACGTCGTCCTTACCGGACACGTCAAACGGCATCGGATACAGTTTCTTGACGGGATCGTCGTACACAATCACGCCGGGCATCTCCGCCAGAGCAGCCCGCGCATCGTTCGCCTTCAACGGACGTTCCAGCTCAACGTTGATCGCTTCGGAGTGACAACGCAACACCGGCACCCGCACCGTGGTCGCCGTCACCCGCAACGACGGCAGCTCCAGAATCTTTCTGGTCTCTTGAACGATCTTAACCTCTTCCGAACAGTCACCGCCGTCACCGAATGAGCCGACCTGCGGCAAAAGGTTGAACGCGATTTGATAGGGATAGACCTGCACCTTCACATCTTGGAAGGCCATCAAGGCCTTGGTCTGATCGACCAACTCGTCCATGGCTGCCGACCCGGTGCCCGATACCGACTGAAAGGTGGTCACCACCACCCGCTTGATGCCTGCAATATCGCGAAGCGGCTTCAGTGCCATGACCAAGGGCGTCGTGGTACAGTTCGGAATGGCGACAATCCCGCGCTTCATGGACCGCAACGCTGCCGCATTGACCTCCGGGACGACCAGCGGGACATCGGGATCCATCCGAAAGACCGCGCTGTCATCGATGACGACGACCCCGGCCGCGCCCAATCGCGCCCCGTAGTCCCGACTGATGGCATCCGTCGCGGAGACAAACGCAATGTCGACCCCGGCAAAGGAAGAAGCCTCCATCAGCTCCTCCACCTTGTACTCTTTACCCTGACACGACAACACTTCGCCGGCCGACCGCTTGGAGGAGAATAGGCGCAGCGTCTCAATCGGAAAATTGCGTTCTTCCAGGATCTCAAGACTTTCTTTTCCCACGGCCCCGGTCGCTCCGAGCACCGCCACCGTATAGGCCTGCTTCTTCTTCAACATGATACTGTCCTTATGCAGTCGCGGTCAGAACCCTGATGCGGTGATTGAATGTATCCGCAACATAGACGGTCCCGGCCGCATCGACCGCTACACCGAATGGATAACTGAGACTTCCCGCCAAGGCATCGCCGCCATCTCCGCCGAATTGCGCGACACCGGTACCGGACAGGCGCGAGATCGTCTTGCTCTGCCCGTTCCACACCCGTATCAAATGGCTGTCTGAATCCGTCATGTACACGTTTCCATCAGAACCGACGGCAATCCCTGCAGGCCTTGAGAGGCTCGGCGAACAGGGCTCAGCCGGCCCCTGATACCGATAGCTTCCGCCGTCTCCCGCTACCGTCGCAATCTGCCCCGTCGCCGGATCGACAGATCGTATCCGGCTGTTAAACGTATCAGCCACATAGACGACGCCGTCCCCGCCTAACGCCACGCCACTGGGTCCGGCCAGACTCGATTGAACGGCCGGTACCTGATCTCCGCTATAGGCCGCCGTTCCGTCGCCCGCCACCGTGGTGATGACTCCGGTCGCCAGATCGACCCGCCGCACACGGTTGCTGCTTTGATCCGCGATATACAATGCCTCGTCGCTGACAGCCAACCCGGTCGGCTCATTAATCGCGGCCGAAACCGCCGGTCCACCATCGCCGGAATACCGCGCCTGGCCTGTGCCGGCCACGTTGCTGATGATCCCGGTCACTGCATCGACCTTTCTCACCCGGTGGTTCATTGTGTCGGCGATGTAGAGGTTGCCTGCGCGATCGACGGCTACTGCACTGGGGAAATTGAGTCGCGCTCGCCTGGCAGGGCCGCCATCGCCTGAATCGTGCTCGACCGTCAAACGCCCTCCGGTCACATATCGGACGGTGCCACTCAGATCGGTGACTTGCGTGTAGGCCTTGGTGCTGTCACCGGAATGGTCGGCAAAGGGATCCTCGTCTTCATCAGCCTGCGCCGTCACCGGTGGTTCGGGCGCGACCGGCTCGGTCGTCCCTGACGGACAGACTCCGGCTACGGTCGTAATGATGCCTGTGGCCCGATCGACGCGGCGCACGACATGGTTTTCGGAATCGGCAATATAGAGGTTGCCCCCCCGATCAACGCACAAGCCTTTCGGCTCGTTGAGTGAGGCGACACCGGCAGGCCCACCGTCACCGGCGTACCCTGGCTCGCCGTTGCCTGCCAGAGTCTCAATGATACCGGATTGTATAGCGCCTGTCGTCATGGCTACGAGGGAAGGTTGCGCACAATCGCATCACCCATCTCCACGGTGCCGACCAGCTGCATACCTTCGGCATGAATATCCTTGGTGCGGAACCCGAGTTCCAGCGTCTTGACGATGGCCTGCTCGATCGCCGCCGCTTCCTTGTCGAGTTGAAACGCATAGGACAACATCATCGCAGCGGAGGCAATGGTCGCAATCGGGTTGGCGATGTTTTTTCCGGCAATATCCGGCGCGCTGCCATGGATCGGCTCGAACAACCCCACCTTGGCGCCGACGCTGGCGGACGGCAACATCCCAATCGACCCGGTAAGCATCGCCGCCTCGTCACTGAGAATGTCACCGAAAATGTTGTTGCACAGCAACACATCGAACTGCCGCGGATTGCGCACCAGCTGCATCGCACAATTGTCGACATAGATGTGACTCAAGGCCACATCGGGGTACCCTTTATGAACGTCCGTGACCACCCGCCGCCACAACTCCGAGGACTCCAGCACATTGGCCTTATCCACCGAGGTCACCTTCTTGCGGCGCTTCCGGGCCGCATCAAATGCCACGACGGCAATGCGACGGATTTCCTCGGTCGTATAGACCTCGGTATTGAAGCCACGCTCTCCGCCGCCCGGCAGCTTTTCAATCCCCTTCGGCTTGCCGAAATAAATGCCTCCGGTCAGCTCCCGGATCACGAGCATATCGATGCCTTCGATCACGTCACGTCGTAACGTAGAGGCATCGGCAAGCATGGGATAGAGCTTAGCCGGTCGCAGGTTGGCATAGAGCCCGAGTTGCTCCCGCAGCCCCAGCAAGGCCCGCTCAGGACGAAGGCTATATTCCAACCCTTCCCATTTGGGCCCGCCGACGGCACCGAGCAGCACGGCATCGCTGTGCTTTGCGATGGCGAGCGTCTCAGCCGGGAGCGGCACGCCGACTTTATCGATCGCATGGCCGCCCACATCGCCGGGGATAAATTCAAACGTGTGCCCGTGGCGTTCCGCAACGACCTTCAACACCTTGACCGCTTCCGGGACAATTTCACGGCCGACTCCATCTCCGGCCAGGACTGCGATGTTCGCGTTCACGTGCAGATCTCCTCTCGACTATTCACCAACGGCCTCATCCTCCGCGGTCCAGGCTGGATCGACCAGGCAGAGAAACTCAATCGGGGCTGTTCCATCGTTCACTAACGATTGCTTGGCCCCCGGGGGCACATAGATCACGGAGCCCGCCTCAACAACAACCGACTCGTCCTCCACCTTCATCACCCCTTGGCCGGCAATGAAGTAATACACTTCGGAAGATTTTAAGCGATGCCAGAGGCTCTGCTGACCCGGGTCGAGCAGTCCATGCGCCAGGCTATATCCGAGCGCGAGCGAGGCCTTTGCCGGGTGCAGCAATTCCCGCAGCCTGGTGTGATCGCCCGCCAAGAACTCCGGGCATCGTTGAAGATGCGTGTTTAGCATCGTGCACCGAGATTCATAGTAGGAATGACAGACGATGTCGCTCCGTCCAGTCCGATACGAACGCCTCAGCCCGGACGGAGGAATCTACCCTGCAGGTCGGGCTCAAATCAAGCTGACCTTCTGAATCCCTTCAGCCTGTTTCGCAGCGAAATAGGCCAATTTATTGAGCGCATTCAGATAGGCCCGGGCAGCCGCCGTAATGATATCGGTATCGGCGCCATGGCCGGACACCGTTCGACCATCTTCTTCGAGCCGCACCGACACTTCCCCTTGTGCATCCGTCCCGCCGGTAATGGCATTGACCCCGAACATCAGCAACTTGCTCTTCGTCTGGGTCATCGCGGCGATGGTCCGGTAGACCGCATCGACCGGGCCGTCGCCCGTTCCGCTATGAGAGACCAGCTTCCCATCGATTTCCAATTCCACCGTTGCCTTCGGAGTCTTGTTGGTTCCGCTTTCGACCTGAAATGATTTCAATACCACCCGTTCCGACATTTTCGCGACTTCTTCGGACACAATGACTTCGAGGTCTTCCTCGTAAATCTCTTTCTTTTGATCCGCCAACCGCTTGAAGCGTTCGAACGCATGGTTGACCTCTTCTTCCGTCAACTTATAGCCGAGATCGTCCAGCCGCTGACGAAAGGCATGGCGCCCGGACAATTTGCCCATCACCAGCTTGACCTGCTCAAGACCGACGGATTCCGGCCGCATGATCTCGTACGTCGTCTTATCTTTCAGCAATCCATCCTGATGGATGCCCGACGTATGGGCGAACGCGTTCGCGCCGACGATAGCCTTGTTCGGTTGAATGACCATACCGGTAATCTTGCTCACCAGGCGACTGGTCTTGGAAATCTCCTCCGTCACGACCTTGGTATCGGCCCCATACCAATCTCTGCGCGTGCGGAGCCCCATGACGATCTCCTCCAGCGAGGTGTTGCCGGCCCGCTCGCCGATGCCGTTAATCGTGCACTCCACCTGCCCGGCCCCTGCGACCACCGCCGCCAGGCTGTTGGCAACGGCCAACCCCAAATCGTTGTGGCAATGGACGGAAAGGACGGCTTGCTCGCTGTTAGGAACGCTGTCTTTAATCCGCTTGATCAGGCCGCCGAACTCTTGGGGAACCGCATACCCCACCGTGTCGGGAATATTGATCGTTCCCGCCCCGGCCGCAATGACCGCCTCGATTACTTCGCACAGATACGCCGGATCGGACCGGCTGGCGTCCATGGGTGAAAATTCAACGTCATCGACATAGGTGCGCGCCAGCTGCACCATCTCCACCGCGCGCTTTTTCGCCTCCTCGCGGGTCATCCGGAACTGATGCTTGAGGTGGATGTCCGACGTCGAGAGAAACGTATGGATCCGCACACGGGGCGCCCCTTTCAACGCCTCCGACGCCCTCGTGATGTCTTCGGGCCTAGCCCGCGCCAGGCTGCACACCACCGGGCCTTCAACCTCCAGGGCGATCCGGCGGACCGCTTCGAAATCTCCCGGCGAACTATAGGCGAAGCCGGCTTCAATGATATCCACGCCGAGGCGCGCCAGCTGCTTGGCGATCATAAGTTTCTCTTCGACATTCATGCTCGCCCCCGGTGACTGCTCACCGTCCCGCAACGTCGTATCGAATATTCTGATCATCCTGGTCATGGCTTACCCTCCTCCTGTCCCGCAGCTTGCTCAAACGGATCTTCCAACGAGGCCGCAGGCGAGAAAACACCGGAAGCGTACCCTCTGGGGTACGTTGAGGATGTTTTCGAGCCGAGCACAAAGTTGGAAGGCCGTTTCAGCATGCTGCCAATAAAAAAGCCTCCGCCCCGGGACAGGGACGAAGGCCTTGCGAGCTTCGTGGTACCACCCTGATTCAGCGAGGGATGAAGCATATCCTTCATCCGAACGCCCTTCATTCAATCCGTGACGCGGATCATTCGGGACCCATTACAACCCCGGGGGGCTTCACAAGTCCGGCTCAGAGGCGAGTTCGGCAGGTCACCGGCTGGTTCGCACCATCCACCAGCTCTCTCCGTTCGGTCAGCGCTACCTACTACTCCTCGTCGTCGCCGTTGTTACTCTCTCGAATCGAGTACCGGCGCGTCAGTTTTCGCCACCGGCTTCCCTGCACTCTTTGACAACATCGTCCACAGACGCGCCAATGGACCGGACGCGGCGTACCCGGTGAACGTCACGAACAACATCGCCTGGGGCCAGGCGACAATCAACATCAAGGCGAGAATCCCCCACACCAGATAGGTGAAATGATCCCCACGCCGGAACTTCATATCCTTGAAGCTGCGATACTTGATCGTGCTGACCATCAAGAAAGCCAGCGCGAACGTGATCACGAGGATCAACAGCGGCTTCACTTCCGAACCCATCTGGGTGATGTGCAGATCGAAGATCACCAAAGACGCAATGACACCGGCTGCGGCAGGAATCGCCAAGCCCGTGAAGTATTTGCTGTCGGAGGTGCTCACCGTCGCATTGAACCGGGCCAACCGCACGGCCCCCATGGCCACATAGGCAAACATCACAGCGACTCCGAACATGCCCTGCCCGCCCAATGCGTACGAATAAATCAGTACGCCAGGTGCGACCCCGAACGACACCACGTCGGAAAGAGAGTCATACTCGATGCCGAATTGGCCGGTACTGTTCGTCAGTCGGGCCAACTTCCCGTCCAACATGTCGAAAATCATGCCGACCAGGATGGCGATGGCTGCCACCAGATGCTGCCCATTAAACACCGACAGGATCGCGAACACGCCGCAGAACAGATTTCCCGTCGTGCAGAGGTTCGGGATCAGGTACATTGCCTGTCGCTTTCGATTACCCTTCGCAAACGGAGCTCGCATGGCCGGTGATTTCATCGGAGTTCCCCCACGATGGTTTCGCCCCCTTTGACGCGGTCACCCAAGGAGACACAAATCTTCGAGCCGAGCGGAAGGAAGGTATCCATCCGCGACCCAAACCGTATCAGCCCAAACCGCTCTCCCCGCTCCACACGATCACCCTGCCCGACCCAGCACACGATCCGGCGGGCAATCAGCCCGGCAACCTGCACACACAGCACTTTCGCCCCTGACTCCGTCTTCAACATCACCGCGTTTTGTTCGTTTCGGAGCGTCGCCTCCGGCTTGCTCGCCACCAGAAACTGGCCGGGCTGGTAGCTCACACCCTCCACCGTCCCGGCGCAGGGCATCCGGTTCACGTGCACATCGAAAACGTTCAAGAACACCGTCACCCGAATGCTCTTTTCCTTCAGGTAGCGCGGCTCGAACTCTTCCTCAATCGCAATGACTTTGCCATCCCCCGACGACACCACCACATTCGGCTGCTGCGGAATCGTCCGACTGGGGTTCCGAAAAAACCACGCCGTAAACAGCGTGAACCCGCCCGCTACCCCGGCCGGAATCATCCAACCAGCCGCCCCGAACAGCAGCGTCGCACCCACAAGACCGCCGACAAACGGCAAGCCTTCTTTTACGATCGGTATCCCGACGGCTCGATCAGCCATAGACCTCCAGGCCTTCTTATCATGCTATCACGAAGAGCCCGGTCGCAGGGTTAGTTTTTGTTCTTATCGACGAGCTGATCTTTTTTGAGCCAGGGCATCATCGAGCGAAGTCGGGCGCCGACTTCTTCAATCGGATGGCCCTCGCCCTTTTTCAGCAGGGCATTGTAGACCGGTCGGTTCGCCTGGTTCTCCAGCACCCATTCTTTCGCGAACTGACCGCTCTGGATCTCGCCGAGAATCTTCTTCATTTCCTGCTTGGTCTGATCCGTCACCACGCGCGGTCCGCGGGTGATGTCGCCATACTTCGCTGTCGTGCTGATCGAATAGCGCATGTTGGCGATGCCGCCCTGATAGATCAGGTCCACGATCAATTTCACTTCATGCAGACACTCGAAATAGGCCATCTCGGGCGAATACCCGGCCTCGACGAGCGTCTCGAACCCGGCCTGGATCAAGGAGGTCAACCCTCCGCACAACACCGCCTGCTCGCCGAACAAATCCGTTTCGGTTTCTTCACGGAAGTTCGTCTCAATGATGCCGGCCCGTCCGCCGCCGATGGCGCTGGCGTAGGCCAAACCCACTTGGCGCGTATTGCCGCTGGGATCTTGATGCAATGCCAGCAAACAAGGGACGCCGCTGCCTTTTGCATATTCCGACCGCACCAGGTGCCCCGGCCCCTTGGGCGCCACCATGAAGACGTTGATGTCCGTCGGAGGCACAATCTGGCCGAAATGGATATTGAACCCGTGACCGAAGGCCAGATAGGACCCGGGCTTCAGATTCGGAGCGATCTCCTGGCGGTAGATGGCTGCCTGTGCCTCATCCGGAGCCAGAATCATGATGACGTCGGAGGCTTTGACGGCATCGGCCACCGGCATGACCTTCAGTCCGCTCGCTTCTGCCTTCTTCCAGGAACTACCTTCACGCAAACCCACGACGACATTGGCGCCGCTTTCCTTGAGATTGAGCGAATGGGCATGGCCCTGGCTACCGTAGCCGATCACGGCCACTTTCTTTCCGCGAATGAGCTGTAAATCGGCATCTTTGTCGTAATAGATCTTCATACATCACTCCTGAAGGTTCATAGGACACATGGGTGGAAACGACAGTCGCACACAGGGGATGAGCGAATTATTCCCGGGCGATCTTTTGGGGTTGGCTGAGGGCCGGCCGGATCGCTTCACGCGCAATCGCCACTCGCCCCGTTCGAATCAGTTCCTTGATGCCGAGCGGCTGGAGCAGATTAATGATGGCCTCAAGCTTCTTGGGATCACCCGTCACCTCGATGGTGTAGGTCGAGGGCGTCGAGTCAATCACGTTGGCCCGGAAAATATCCGCGATCCGGAGCGCCTCGGCTCGGTCTTCTGCCTTGGTATGAACCTTGATGAGCGCCGTCTCCCGCGAAACGAATTCACTCTCATTGAGATCCACGACCTTGATGACATCGATCAGCTTATTCAGCTGCTTGACGATTTGTTCCACGATCCGTTCGTCCCCCGACGTGACGATGGTCATCTGCGACATCGAGGGATCCAGCGTGGGGGCGACCGACAAACTTTCGATATTGAAGCCGCGGCCGCTGAACAACCCGGCCACACGGGATAACACGCCGAACTTATTTTCTACCGTGACCGAAATGATATGTTCCATCGGAAAACTCTATCCTGATAGCTGTCGGCTGACAGCGTGATTTAGGCGGTTAAGATCGTGTCCTTATCTTCATCGGACCCGGTGCTAGGCGCGCCGGCCATTCTTCGCTTCAGTTCAGGCGGATCTTCGAGAATCATCTCGTGATTGCACCCGCCCGCCGGAATCATCGGATAACAATTCTCATAGGGATAGGTCGGCACATCGACGACGACGGGCTTGTCGGTCGCGATAGCCTCCTTCAACACGGCATCCAGATCCCCGACCTTGCTTGCGCGCAAGCCGACCGCCCCATAGGCTTCGGCCAGCTTCACGAAATCCGGCGTGGTGTCGAGGTAGCTCGACGCATACCGTCCTTCGTAAAACAGATCCTGCCACTGCCGAACCATGCCGTGGAAACGATTATTCAGAATAATCACCTTCACCGGCAGCTTCGACACCACCGCGGCGGCCATTTCCTGCATATTCATTTGTATGCTGCCGTCGCCGGCCACACAGAGCACCAATCGATCTCTAAACGCGGCCTGCGCCCCCATGGCAGCCGGAAACCCGAACCCCATGGTGCCCAAACCGCCCGAGGTCAACCAGCGATTCGGTCGGGCCAGCTTGAAGTACTGCGCCGTCCACATCTGGTGCTGGCCCACATCGGTCGACACGATCGGATCACGATCCTTCGTCAGTTCATACAACCGCTTGACGACATGTTGCGGTTTAATCGCCCCATCGGGCTCCTGCTGGTAGGCCAACGGATGCGCCTGCTGCCATTCACGGATTTGATCCCACCAGGGCTTACGCAGATCCCTTTGGTTCCCATTCACGGTGGCACGGAGAATTTGATTCAGCTCCCGCAAGACGGCCTTGCAATCGCCCACGATGGGAATATCGACATGGATATTCTTCCTGATAGAAGTCGGATCGATATCGATGTGGATGACTTTGGCGAACGGGCAGAACTCGGACACCTTCCCTGTCACGCGATCGTCGAAACGGGCCCCCACCGCGATGACCAGATCGGAATAATGGACCGCCATGTTGGCGCAGTAGGTGCCGTGCATGCCCATCATGCCCATGGACTGCGGATGTTCGCCCGGGAACGCCCCGAGGCCCATCAATGTCATATCCACGGGGCTCTGAGTCATCTCCGCCAATTCGAGCAATTCTTTAGAGGCCTGGGAGAAGACGACGCCCCCGCCGACATACAGAATAGGCTTCTTCGCCTTCATGATGGCTTCGGCAGCCTGCTTAATCTGCCACTTATTCCCCTCGTAGGTCGGATTGTAGCCGCGGATTGAAACCGAGTTGGGATAGGTGAACTCTGTCTTGGCCATGGACACGTCTTTAGGAATATCCACCAAGACCGGTCCTGGACGGCCGGTCGTGGCGATATAGAACGCTTCCTTGATGGTGGTCGCCAGGTCGTTCACGTCCTTCACGAGGAAATTGTATTTTGTGCAAGGCCGGCTGAGGCCGATGTTGTCGGCTTCCTGAAAGGCGTCGTTGCCGATCAAACTCGTCGAGACCTGCCCGCTGATACACACCAACGGCACGGAATCCATGTAGGCATCGGCCAGAGCCGTAATCACGTTGGTCATACCAGGCCCGGACGTTACCAAACACACACCGGCCTTGCCGGTAGCCTTGGCATAGCCTTCGGCCATATGCCCCGCGCCCTGCTCGTGCCGGGTCAAGACGACTTCGATATCTTTTTGCTGGTGCAGCATGTCGAAAATCTTCAACACCACACCGCCCGGCAAGGCGAAAATCGTTTTCACGCCTTCGGCTTTTAAGCATTCGATCAGGATTTCCGACCCTGTAAGCTTCATATCACCCTCCCCTTCGCACATCGTGACGAAGGACGCGATGCCGTAACTGAGAACACCCGACTGTCTGCGTCACACACGCAACACAGATTGATACAATCTTTCTGGAAAATCAACGGGTAAGATGGCGGATCGTATCACCAGCTCTCAAGCGAGGTCAAGAGAGTCGAAGTACGAACCCTTCGCTGAGCAGACTGGTGTCGGCTCATGCCACGTGGTATAGGGAGTCTCACGACCCATTGATCCTGTTGCCTATGAATCCTCTACGCGTCACGATTATGTCCCGCCATGAATGCCATCTCTGTCGGGTGGTCACTCGGGTGGCCAGGCAAGTGCAGCAAGACCTTCCCTTTGAGCTCATCACAGTCGATATCGACAGTGACGAGCGCCTCCGCAAGCAATACAGCGACCGCGTACCGGTGCTGTTGATCAATGATCGGGAAACGTTCTCCGGCAAGGTGACCGGCGGAGAGCTGCGTGAAGCGATTAAAAAAGCGCGTTGGAGAAACCCTATAAGCCGGATTCTGTCCCGCGTGACGCTTGCGCTCACACGGGGGTGATCATTTCTCTGGGACTCAAGTTACCTCGAGCCTCAAGCAACCTACCCGGGAACCTCGGCCGGGCCGGCCTTTCTGCCGAGCTCTCGCGAGCCCACAGGCGTTCCCCTATTTGGTCTTGCTCCGGACGACGCTTACCGTGCCGTTGATGTCGCCATCACCGCGGTGGGCTCTTACCCCACCGTTTCACCCTTACCTGAGCCGGCGCAATCGACCGAAGTCTCCCGCACCGGCCATCGGCGGTTTGTTCTCTGTGGTGCTGGTGTCGGATCGCTCCGCCTGGACGTTATCCAGCGTCCTTGCCCTTGGAGTCCGGACTTTCCTCCCGTCGAGCACGCTCAACGAGCGAGCACCCGTGTCCCCCCAGCGCGCAACGAAAGTATACGAGCCGCCCAATAGGGATTCAAGCGGCGAGCCCTCCGGCACTAACGCAACGCTGGAAGCTCGTGGTTGGGCGCCGGTGGCTTCGACTGATAGATCGGCATGGCCTCCGCCATCCATTCCTCCAGCTGTTCGATTCTCGTCTCGTGGCTGGGGTGGGTCGACATGAATTCCGACGCCGATTTACCGCCGGACAGTTCGCCCATTCGCGTCCACAGCTGAATCGATTCCCGTGGATCGTACCCGGCATCCGCTGCGAGCAACACGCCGACATAGTCGGCCTCCGACTCATGCTTGCGGCTGAACGGGAGCAACACCCCGACTTGTGCACCGACACCCAATGCTGCCATCGCTCCTTGCGAAACCACCGGATTGGCGCCACTCACGCCGAGCGCGATGCCGATCGCCTGCAGTGTCGTCTGCGCCAAGGTATTCTGACTCATCCGTTCCCCGCCGTGCCGTGCCAACGCATGCACGACCTCATGGCCCATCACGGCCGCCAGTCCGGCCTCGGTCCTGGCCACCGGGAAAATACCGGTGTAGACGGCGATCTTTCCGCCCGGCAACGCAAACGCGTTCATTGTCTTGTCATCCTTGATGACGGTCACTTCCCACTCGAATTGATTCGCCATCTCGCTGTATTTGGATCGCTTGGCGGCCTCGATCACCCGCGCGGCGACCCGCTTGACCGGGTCGATCTCCCGCGGATCCGTCGACGGTTTCATCTTCGGATCATTCTTCACTTCGGCATAAGCCTGGGCGCCCATCTGCGTTTCCTGAGACATCGGCATCATCATCAACTGCCAGCGTCCGGTGTAGGGGTTGGTTTGGCAGCCTGTGGTCGGCAGCATCGCGAGCACAGCGCCTGCCAGACACAGCATGTTTGATCGCATCATGGACGTCCGCATCCTGCCCATCTCCCGTTGAGCCTCCATCACGCCTCCGCAAATTGACCAGTCCGGTGAGCTCTGCTAGATTACCGCGCCGCCCGGCCAGTTGCTACCTGGGAGTTTCACCGAGTGCCTGCCGCCACCAGCCTCTCATCGCTCAATCGCATCGGAATCGACGAGTCCGGCAAGGGGGACTATTTCGGTCCGTTAGTGATCGCCGCTGTGTTCGTCACACCGGCCTTGGAGCAGGACCTAGCCCTGATGCAGGTCCGGGACAGCAAGAAAATCTCCGATGGACGGATTCTTGAGATGGCGCCAGACATCCGCCTGCTCTGCCCGCATAGCCTCGTAGCCATCGGGCCGCAGCGATACAACGAGCTGTATGCCAAGATTAAGAATTTGAATCGACTCTTGGCCTGGGGACACGCCCGCGCGCTGGAAAATCTGCTTCAGCAAGTCGAGTGCGACCTCGCGATCGCAGACCAGTTCGGGGACGAGCGATTGATCGTGAATGCACTGCAAGAAAAGGGAAAACAGATCCGGTTGGTTCAGCGGACGAAGGCGGAGTCCGACCTGGCTGTAGCAGCGGCCTCAATCCTGGCTCGGGCGGAGTTTCTTCAGCGCCTCGATCGACTCTCTCAAGAACTGAGCACCACACTGCCCAAGGGCGCGTCGGCTGCCGTGGAACTGGCCGGGCGAATGGTGGTCAAGAAATACGGGCGTGACCGGCTAGGGACCGTCGCCAAGCTGCACTTCAAGACAACGAGGCAGGTCCTGGGAGAAGCCTAGAAGGATTCACCGACTTCCAGATTCTTAACCTGATCGTGATCCACGGCCCCCTTCACCTCAGCGGCCTGGTCCCCTTCCCAATACAACATCCGGTAGCAATAGGGGCAGGTATGGACATCGTCTCCACGCTTAACCTGGGAAACTAACTGCGGCGGTAATTGGAGACGACACCCTACGCAAATGCCGTCCTTGATGAGTGCCAGCGCCTGCTCTTTCCTCGTGGTTTTCAGCTTGTTGTATCGAGCCAGGAGTGATTTCTCAACTTGTCCCGACAGGTGCTTTTGCTTGACCTCTAATTCGGCCAGCTCGGTGGCAAGCACCCGGTCCTTCTCGTCCAGCTTTGCCTTCTCTTTCGTGAAAAGGACTTCGGACTCCTTCAGCCGTGCCTGCACATCGACGATGGTTCGCTGCGTCTGCTCGACCTGCTCCATCGCCAGCAGAATTTCCTCTTCAATCTCGCCCCTCTTCTTATTGGCAAGTTCCACTTCGAAGAGATGCGCCTGGTATTCCTGGTTCGTTTTTAATTGGGCGGCGCGGTCTTTCATTTTGGCGATACGATCCTCATGCGCCTCGAGATCCTTCTCGTGGCCACGGCGATCCTTCACCAGCACGTCGACAGAAGCGGACGCCTCCTGGAACAACCGTCTCGCCTCCCGAAGGGGCGCCTCATTTTCTTCAAGCCGCTCGGGGATTTTTCGCCGTTGTTCCTTCAGATCGGCGATCCGAAGATCGAGTTTTTGCAATTCAATGAGGGGGGAAAGCTGTAGGTTCAACGGGCTCCTTGGGGGTTATGCGATACCGATGTCGATCGGACACCGTTCGCACCGAATTCATCGTGAGGCGCTCAAGCTGGTGGGCCCACTAGGACTTGAACCTAGGACCAGCTGATTATGAGTCAGCCGCTCTAACCACCTGAGCTATGGGCCCAGCCTCGCGAGCCGAAGATCCGGCACAGCTCGCATCAGGGATGACCAGTACCGTCGGTCATCAACAACGCACGCCGTCCGCACCTGGTTCGAGCGAGCGCGATTCTAGGCTCCCGGGCAGGCAGAGTCAAACCGCCTGCCCGGCGCGCCTAGAGACTCTCCACAAAACTGCGCAACTTCTTGCTGCGACTCGGATGTCGGAGCTTGCGCAAGGCCTTCGCTTCGATCTGCCGAATGCGCTCGCGTGTCACCTCGAAGTCCTGCCCCACTTCCTCAAGCGTATGATCGGTGGCCTCGCCGATCCCGAACCGCTTACGCAAGACCTTTTCCTCGCGAGGGGTGAGGGTCTCCAGCGCGCCGTTGATCTGGCGCTGCAAATCGTACCGAATGGCCGCTTCCAACGGCGAGACCGCCTTCTTGTCCTCGATAAAGTCCCCCAAGTGACTATCTTCTTCCTCGCCGATCGGGGTTTCGAGGGAAATCGGTTCGCGCGCAATTTTCAGGATTTTTCGAACCTTGTCGAGCGGCAAGTCCATGCGTTCGGCGATCTCTTCCGGGGTCGGTTCGCGACCGAGCTTCTGCACCAGATGGCGTGAGGTCCGGATCAGCTTGTTGATCGTTTCGATCATATGGACTGGAATGCGGATGGTCCGGGCTTGGTCGGCAATGGCACGAGTGATCGCCTGCCGGATCCACCAAGTGGCGTAGGTGCTGAATTTATACCCGCGCTTATACTCGAACTTGTCGACCGCCTTCATGAGGCCGATGTTCCCCTCTTGGATCAGATCCAGAAACTGCAGACCCCGGTTCGTGTACTTCTTGGCGATACTCACGACCAACCGCAGGTTGGCTTCGACAAGCTCCGCCTTTCCTCGCTTCACCTTTTCTTCGGCCACATCGAGATGCTTGACCGCGTCCTTAATTTCTTCGGCAGAAATCAGGGCCTCTTCCGTCTCAAGCTGGCGAATCCGGCCCTTGGCTGCCTGATAGTGCTTCTTGATGTCCTGCAGCACCTCTTCAGAGAGGCTGGTCCGCCGTTTGACCGCCAGAAGATCCTTGTGTGTCCGGCACAACCGCCGCAAGAGCTCCGCACCGGCTTCACCGCCGACGCCCAAACGACGTTGACAGCTCGTGACTTCACGCTCTGCTTGGCGAAACAGCAGATTGAGGTCCCGAACCCGCTGCGTCATCCGGTCTTTCAACACGCCGTGCAGATTGACCGACTCCATCTTGTCGACGACTTGCCCGCGCACCGTATCGATCTGTTTGCGCAGTTTCTTCTGCTTCTCAGGATCGGCGCCCACATGGCGGGCCTTGTCGTACAAGTCTTTCAGCGAGGCCGAGACCTTACGGACCGCATTGAGAGAATCCAGCGTTTTGACCCGCAGCTCTTCGTAGTCCTTCTCGACGGCTTCTTCTTCAAAGTCTTCTTCCGTCTCGACCACCGGCACGATCTCTCGCACATCGATCTTGCCGTTCTTCAGCTGATCCCGCAGATTGAGGACGAACTCCAGAGTCATCGGGAGGCCGTAGACGACCGTGGCGATATCTTTCTTGCCCTCTTCGATCCGCTTGGCAATCTCGATTTCGCCCTCGCGGCTCAGCAGCGCGACGCTTCCCATCTCCTTCAGGTAGAGCCTGACGGGATCGTCGGTTCGGCTGAGGGCCCCAGGGGTCAGATCGATTTCTTTTTCATTTTCCTCGGACGCCTCGGCTTCTTCGCTTTCCTCGATGGCCTCTTCGCCTTCAGCGGCCTTCGGGGCGCGTTCGGTCTCAGCAGACTCCACAATCTCAATGTCCATTTCCCCGAACATCGTCATGATCGTGCTGAACTGGTCCGATGACACGACATCGGCCGGCAACGTGCTGTTGAGATCGTCGTAGGTGAGAAAGCCCTTCTCTTTGCCCAGATTGATGAGCTTCTTCACCTCGCCGAGTAATTCTTGTTTCGGCATACCTACTCCTTCACCGCAGACGTCAGCGCAGCCGGCATCACGCCGGCCTTCCGAATCCGCATCTCGTTAATCAATCCGTTCAGGCGGTGCACATCCGCTTCACGCCGCTCCCGTTCGGCGGCCTTCAACTCCTGAATCAGGGCCCCCATGGTCCGCTCACGGCCTCTCCGCTCCAGCGTGTCCAAACATCCGGCAATATGTGCCGGGACATCATCATAATGCTGCTCCAGCATCGACAACTCAGACACCAACGAGCCACAGTCCTCGTCATTGATCAGAGCATCCAACAGGCCCCGAACGGACACCCGTCCATCCTGCTCAAGATGCTGCATCGCGCCTTCAATCAGTCGGCGATAGGCCGGCGTGGAAAAGGCGTCCGGCGACAACTTCCGAAGATCCTCGGCCGACAGACTTCCCTGCACTAAGAAATGTGCCAGATCACGCTCCTCCGGATTGCCCTTCGGTTTCGACGCCGCCGCAGCGGGCGGGGCCGTGGGCCGGGAAGAAGGCCGGCGTGTCTCCTCGGATGCCAGCGTCGGATAGCGATCGATCAATCGTTGCTGGCTGAGTCCCAACCGTTCCGCTACTAAACGAATCCGTTCCTCTCGCTCGATGGGATGGGCGCTTTTCTGCAGAATCCGCAACACCGCATCCACCGCGCGGATCCGGCCTTCCACGGTTCCGGACTCAGCCGTTCGCAGACTGTGCTCCACGGCAAAATCCAGCAGACTCGGGGCCGCTTCGTGTAAAGCCGTAAACCCTTCGGCGCCGTATTTCCTCACGTACGTATCGGGATCATCCCCCTCCGGCAGCGAGACAACCTTGACACTCAACCCACTGTTGACGAACAAATCCAACGTCCTCAGTGCAGCCCGCACCCCGGCCTGATCGGGATCGAACAACAGCACGACATTGGAGGCAAAGCGCCTGATCACGGTGATGTGTTCGGCGGTCAGAGCTGTGCCCAGTGTGGCGGCCACATGGCGGATGCCGGCCTGGTGCAACGCCACGGCATCGAAATATCCCTCCACAATGATCAGTGTGTGTTGCTGCCCCGCCGCCTCACGAGCTGCTTCCAGGGCGAACAAGGTGTGCCCCTTCTTAAAGAGCGGCGTCTCGGGGGAGTTCAAATACTTGGGCAGCCCCTCTCCGAGAATACGTCCGCCGAACGCCACCACCCGCTTGCGCAGATCCATGATCGGAAACATAACCCGGGCGCGGAATCGATCGTAGTGGCCTGACACGGCGGTTTTCTGTTGTCCGCTCTGATCTCGCGGAATGGACAAGCCCGCCGCAACCAGATCCGCAGGGGCGAATCCCTCTTTCAACATCGCTTTGGTCAATCCATCCCACTCCGGCAGGGCATAGCCGATTTGAAACTGCGCAATCGTGTTATGCTGAATGCCGCGCCCGTCGAGATAAGCACGGGCAGGAGCACCGGCGGTGTGATCCAGTAGCATGCGCTGATAATAGGCACCGGCCGCAGCATTGAGCCGCTCCAGCCGACCCAGCTGCGTGCGCGCCTCGCTGGAATATCCACCGGCCGACTCCGGAACATCCACCCCTACCTTGCGACCCAGATCACGAACAATCTCAGGAAAGCCGGCCCCGGTCAATTTCATCAGAAACGTATACACATTGCCGCCGGCGCCGCAGCCGAAGCAGTGAAAAATCTGTCGCGACGAGCTGACCGTAAAGGAGGGAGACTTTTCTTGATGAAACGGACAGAGCCCCTTGAGATTCTGCCCGGCTCGGGTCAATGCCACGTGTTGACCCACGATCTCCGCGATGTCCACTCGGTCTCTGATTTGGTTGATGACGTCGTCCGAAATCAGGCCTTGGCCCACGGCGGTCCTCGCTTGTGCCCGCAGGGATCCAACCAGACTGCAGCCGGCTGGAGTGCATTGAGCGCGATTGAAAGTTGACCGTTCACCCTAACAAACGGTCTGCATGAGTGTCAATCGAGGAGAGGAGCGGATTATCCCGGAGGCCAGGCCATGTGCCTCCCGCCGAGCACATGAAGATGGAGATGAAACACGGTCTGCCCGCTCTCCGCGCCCGTGTTCGTGACGATCCGATAGCCGGATTCGGTCAGGTTCTTCATGCCGGCGACTTTTGAGCAGGTCAATAGCAGATGCCCCAATAGCGCCCGGTCTCCCTCTCGACAGTCTTGGACAGCGGCCACGTGGCGTTTCGGAATGACCAGGATATGGACCGGGGCCTGCGCATTGATGTCTTCGAATGCCAGAACCTGATCATCCTGACACACAATTTTGGCCGGAATACCGCCTTCGACAATGCGACAAAAGATACAGTTATCCACGCGATCCCCCCTCAGGCGAGGGCCGTATCCCGGACTTTCCGAAGCGAGTCCCTAGTTCACGGTACACCTCATTCAGCGTCACATCGTGGTACCCCAGCACCAGCAGGGTGTGAAAGAGCAGATCGGCTGTCTCATAGATGATCTCTTCCCGCTTCTGATTCTTTGCGGCGATAATCACCTCTCCCGCCTCTTCTGCAACCTTCTTGAGAATGCGATCGGCTCCGCCCTGCAATAATTTCGACACATAGGAGTCGGGCTGCGGACTGGCCTTGCGCGTCAGTATGGTCTGGTACACCCGATCCAAGATCCCCCCACCGGCATCCTGGGTCTTCTCCTCACCGGCCTGCCCCTCTTCCGTCATCCGGGCGAAAAAGCAGGCGCGTTCACCGGTATGGCAGGTCGGCCCGACAGGTTCGGCCTTCACGAGAATCGTGTCACGATCACAATCGACAAAGAGATCCTTCACCTTGAGGAAATGCCCGGACGTTTCGCCCTTCTCCCACAACTTTCGGCGAGACCGGCTCCAAAAGTGAACGGATCTCGTCTGAATCGTTTTGGTGATGGCCTCCTGATTCATGTACCCGACCATCAACACGGTGCCATCCAACCAATCTTGAATCACGGCGGGAATCAACCCTTGTCCGTCAAACGTCATGCCCCGATTCTCTTTCGACATCACATGCTGCTCCATCTAGGCTGGTCCCAGTCGAACCGGCACCCCGCGGTCTCGTAGATAGGCCTTGGCCTCCTGAATGGTATGGGTACGATAGTGGAAGATCGAGGCGGCCAGGACGGCATCCGCTTTCCCCTGCACCAACCCGTCGTAGAGATGCTCCAAGGTCCCCACCCCGCCCGAGGCGATCACCGGAATCGAGAGACGCTCCGAAACCGCCGCAGTCAACGCCAAATCATACCCGTTCTGGCGACCGTCCTGGTCCATGCTGGTCAGGAGGATCTCTCCGGCCCCGTAGCCTTCCATCCGTTGCGCCCACTCGACTGCGTCCAGGCCGGTCGGTTTTCGTCCGCCGTGGGTGAACACTTCCCAGCGAGCCGCCTGACCGGACTGTTTGGCGTCGATCGCCACCACGATGCACTGCGTACCGAATCGCTGGGCGGCCTCGCGAACAAATTCCGGCTGCTGCACCGCCGTGGTGTTGATGCTGACTTTGTCGGCCCCGGCATTGAGCAAGGTCCGAATGTCATCCAGCGTACGCACCCCGCCTCCGACCGTGAGCGGCATAAACACACGAGCGGCGGTTTGCTCCACTACATCGATGATGGTCTTGCGGTTTTCGTGTGAGGCGGTGATATCCAGAAAACACAATTCGTCCGCACCTTCGCGATCATAGATGGTAGCCACCTCGACCGGATCGCCGGCATCCCGCAAATTCACGAAGCTCACGCCTTTGACGACTCGACCATCCTTCACATCCAAACAGGGAATGATGCGCTTAGTCAGCATAGAGGTTCGTGAAACGAGCCGGTGCTATTTTCGTCCAGCCGCATGCAAGGTCCTCAACGTTTCCCGATGGCTGCAACCGCTGCTGCATAGTCCAATTTCCCGTCGTAGAGGGCCTTGCCGACGATGGCGCCCTCCACGCGAGGACCGAGCGCGTGCACCGCCCGCAGATCTTCCACACGCGTGATGCCACCGGACGCGATGACGGGAAACGACGAACAATCGACGACTTCTCGCAACGCCGTCAGGTTCGGCCCATTCAGCATTCCATCCCGCGCAATATCGGTATAAATGACGGCCCCCAGTTCAAGACCAGCAAGTTCTTTGAGAAGATCGATGGCCTTGGTCTCGGACACCGCCGTCCAGCCCTTCACCGCGACCTTCCCGTCTCGCGCGTCGAGTCCCAACAAAATACGCCGAGGGAACTCCTGACAGGCCTGCGCCAGAAACGTTCGATCCATAAGGGCGGCCGTCCCCAGGACCACGCGCGCCACACCCGCATGGAGATATCGCCGCACGGTCTCAATGGTCCGGATCCCACCCCCCACTTGCACCTTCACGCTGACTGTCTTCATCACCGCTTCGATCTGGGGAAGATTCTTCGGCTCCCCATCGACGGCTCCGTTCAGATCGACGACATGAATGAGATCGGCGCCTTGCTGCTGCCAGCGGCCGGCCACCGAAGGCACGTCCTCTGAGTACACCGTTTCAGCGGCCATGTCGCCCTGCCGCAATCGGACACAGCGGCCGTCTTTGAGATCAATCGCCGGAATCACACGCATGACAGCACCTGTCGCAACACGTTCATTTTCCCCCGCCTGCTGCGCCGCCATATGGAAACGCATCCGCCAATTCCTCCGCTCCATACGCGGCCAACTCTTCGGCAGTGACAAACACGCCATAGCGCTGGACAAAGCCTAAAAAGTCTTCCGTCATCGGCCGTTGCTTTTCATAGTAGTTGCCCTCCCACAGGACCATGCCGTCGGGCGCTACCAGCTTCACCTCGAATCCCACGGCGGCCGGTGGGTCCGCGCCAAGCCGACTGCCGACACGTTCCTGATAGACAAGCACCTTGCCGCTGAGTGCCGCATCGGCTCCGAGTCGTTGAGCAATCTTGTGGGCCGGCATTGTGTCCGTCGCGGTCCCCCCGGAAACTTCCCGCGCAACCCTTGCCGATTCGTTGGGGGAGAGCAGTTGTAACCCGGATCGGGCTTTGAGTTTCGCCCACATCAGATCGGTGACTTTCTCACCAGCGGAGGCCGGCACGCGATGAGTCTGGCGCACGGCTTGATCGGTCGTCGGAGGGACCCCGACAGCCATATCAGACCGTCGTGCGCCGGACGGGACGGGAAACGCGGGCCCGGACGCCTCGATCGCTTGAGGAGTCGCCATGGTTTCAAATGGAATGAGAGCGATGGTGCGGACCTGATACTTGCCTAGCTGCGACGAAGCTTTGGACGTGACTTTCGTCCCGCTGCAGCCCGTCAGAAGCAGCAGCGTCATCGGAATCAATAGCGCCCGCACAGACCAGCCTCTCACGTCCAGGCCCCGAAGTTCTTGATCACTTGAAGTCCGACAGCTTGGCTTTTTTCAGGATGAAACTGGCAGGCGACGACATTGTCTTTCCACACGGCGGACGCAAAGGACCGCCCGTACTCGGTCACGGTGGCGATCACCGAGGGCTCAACCGGCTCAACGTAGTAGGAATGCACAAAATAACAATAGCTGCCGGTCGCGATGCCTGCAAACGGAGGGGCGGACCGCACGATGTGAATGTCGTTCCACCCCATATGCGGCACCTTCAGCGACGGTTCCAGCACAAATTTTTTCACCCGACCCGGAATGATGCCGAGACCTGCGTGCACCCCGAACTCTTCACTCTCCGTGAACAGCAATTGCAGCCCCAGGCAAATACCGAGAAAAGGTTTTCCGGATTGAACGGCGGCGTGAATCGGCGCGATTAATTCATACCGCTCCAGATTCGCCATGCAATCCCCGAAGGCCCCCACGCCGGGCAACACCACGTGACTGGCATCAGCAACGACACGGGCCTCGCGCGTGACCACCGCGTGATGCCCCATCGCCTCAAAGGCCTTGGAGACACTCCGCAAATTACCCATGCCGTAATCGATGATGGCAATCATATATTGCGTTCGGAGACAGCCCGTGGGGACTTGGTGGACGACAGACAGGATGGCAGACACTGCCCCCTCTCACGCCACCGGTATCACTTACAGGCTTCCCTTCGTGGAGAGGACGGCCCCTGACAAACGCTCTTCCAACGTGGTGGCTTGATCCAACGCTCGGGCCAACGCCTTGAAGATAGCTTCCATGATGTGGTGCGGATTGCGTCCGTATTGGAGATTCACGTGCAGATTCAACCCACCGTGGGTCACGAAGGCCTGAAAAAAATCCTCGAACAGGCCGAGATCGAAGGTCTTAATCTTTCGATCCGGCAAATTGACGTTGTACACGAGGTAGGGGCGCCCGCTCAAATCAACCGTCACCTGCGCGAGGGTTTCATCCAACGGGACCGAGGCGAATCCGAATCGCTTGATCCCCGCCTTTTCACCCAACGCCTGGTGCAGGACCTTCCCCATGACAATCCCGACATCCTCTACGGTGTGGTGTTCGTCGATTTCGATATCGCCCTTGGCCTGAACCGTCAGGTCGAAGAACCCATGCTTGGCGAGGAGATCGAGCATGTGGTCGAAGAACCGGATGGAGGTGTCGACCGCCCCCTGCCCGGTGCCGTCCAGACTCCAGTCAACGCGGATATCCGTTTCCTTCGTGGCGCGGTGAAGCGAGGCCTGCCTTGGAGCGTCGTTCTTTTTCATGCGAACCTGCTTTGGGCTGATTTGGCGTGCGCATCGAAGCCCTCGATATGCGCCAGTCGGACGATATGATCCTTGGCTTTCGTCAACTCTTCCTTGGTGTAATGCACGATGTTGCTCACCTTCACGTAATCGCCGACCGACAACGGCGAAAAGAAGCGGGCCGTCGCCCCGGTCGGCAACACGTGGTTCGGACCGGCGACGTAATCCGCCACCGCAGGTGGCGTGTAGCGGCCAAGAAACAGGGCCCCGGCATGCCGCACCTGCTCCAAATAATCGAACGGCCGATCAACCGAGAGGGTCAAATGCTCGGGCGCAATCGCATTCGCCACCTCAATGGCTTCATCCATGGTAGGAACGACGAATGCTACAAAATGCCGGGCAATCGACTTCGCCGCAATTTTTTCTCGCTGCAAGCCCTTCAATTGCACCTGGATCAATCGCACCACCTCTTTGGCCAGCGAGGCGGAGGTCGTGACCAGATACACCTGCGCATCTTCGTCATGTTCCGCCTCACAGAGCAGATCCGCCGCCACATGTGCCGGCTTGGCGTCATCATCCGCTACGACTAGCAACTCACTGGGACCGGCCACCATATCGATACCGACGGTGCCATAGAGTAGCCGCTTGGCCGTGGCGACGAAAATATTCCCGGGACCCACAATTTTGTCGACCTTGGCGATGGTCTTCGTCCCGAACGCCATCGCGCCGATTGCCTGCACACCGCCTACGCGATAGATTTCATCGACACCGGCAATATCCGCGGCCACCAATAGATAGGGATTGATCTCCCCTTTCGGGGTCGGGGTGCACATGACGATGCGCCGAACACCAGCCACTTTTGCGGGAATCGCACACATCAGCACCGACGAGGGATAGACGGCCTTGCCGCCCGGCACATACACGCCGACGGCGTCCAGGGGCGTGACCATCTGACCGAGTGTGGCGTTCTGTTCCTGATACATCCAGGTTTTGGTGCGCTGACGCTCATGGAATTGTCGTACACGTTCTGCGGCATAGCGCAAGGAGTCCCCCTCATCCTTGCGAATGTGGTAGTAGGCCTCCTTGATCTCTTCGGGGGTTACACGCATGTGATCGAGCTTCAAGGACAGCCGATCGAACTTCTTCGTATACCGGAGGACTGCACGATCTCCGCCCCGCTCCACGGCCTTCAGAATCGTGCGCACGCTCTTCTCCACACCTGCGCCTTGAGTGCGCGAGCGGGTCACGATTTTTCGCAACGCCTTGCCATACGCCCGATCGGTGCTCGCCAGAATGGTCATATCATCCGTTCCGCTACTTCGACACCCGCCACAAAGTCAGAGACTTATGTCTTATGCGCCCGATGCGGCCCGGCCGCTATCTTCTTGCCCCACCGCGGCGCGCAACCGCTCGATCAACACCTTGAGCGGTTCATGTTTCAATTTGAGGCTGGCTCGATTCACAATCAGCCTGGCAGTCGAGTGCGTGATCACCTCAACCTCTGCCAGGTCATGCGCCTTGAGGGTGCTGCCTGTTTCAACCAAATCGACGATCCGATCGGCTAATCCGACAATCGGCGCGAGTTCGATAGACCCGTACAATTTCACAATTTCGACCGGCACCCCGCGCTGATTGAAATACCGCTCGGTGACGTTGGGGTACTTCGTCGCCACCCGAATCTTCGACGACCACCGGTCCGGCGAGGGTTGCCCCTGCAGCGCGGCGACCGAGATTCTACACGCTCCGACCTTCAAATCCAACGGCTCATAGACGTCGCTGCCCTGCTCCAGTAACACGTCTTTGCCCACCACTCCGACATCCGCCGCTCCGTGCTCAACATAGGTGGGCACATCGGTTGGCCTGACGATGAGAAAGGTGGCATCGTTGGACGAACAGGCAAACACCAACTTACGGCTCTCCGTCGACAGGCCGGGGCTATAGTAGCCGGCTTGCTTCAGCAGGTACAGCACCGGTCCCAACAACTTGCCCTTGGACAGCGCAATGGTCAGCCCCTGCGACTTCTTGCTGTGCGATTTCGTCGCCCCCACGGTCACTTCCCCTTTCTCCGCTCGACACTGGCGCCCAACGCTCTGAACTTCTCTTCGAGACGCTCGTAGCCTCGATCGAGGTGATAGACCCGCGAGACTTCCGTCGTGCCCTCGGCGGCGAGCCCGGCCACGATCAGTCCGGCGCTGGCGCGAAGGTCCGAGGCCATGACCGGAGCACCTGTTAACCGTTCTTTGCCCGTAATGACCACCCGGTTCCCTTCGACTCGAATATCCGCGCCCATACGGCGCAACTCCTCCACATGCATGAACCGGCTTTCGAAAATCGTTTCCGTGACGACGCTGGTTCCCTCGGCCACCGACATGAGCGCGACAAACTGTGCCTGCATATCAGTAGGAAAACCAGGATGCGGGCTGGTCCGGACATTCGTCCCTTTCAAGCGCCCGGTGACCGTGAGGCGAATCCGTTCCTTTTCCTCGATCAACTCCACGCCACTCTCCCGCAGTTTCACCAACAGCGGCTCCATGTGCTCCGGGCGACAGCAATCAACCACCACCTCACCGCCGGTAATGGCTCCGGCGATAAGATAGGTACCCGCCTCAATCCGGTCGGGGATCACGGTATGATCCGCGCCGTGCAGCTCCGTCACACCCTCAATCGTAATCATGTCCGTGCCCGCCCCGGTGATGCGCGCGCCGCGTTTGATGAGAAAGGCGGCCAGATCGGTGATTTCGGGTTCTTTCGCCGCGTTTTCGAGCACCGTAGTTCCCTCGGCCAGGACGGCTGCCATCATGAGGTTCTCAGTACCGGTCACGCTGGGCGTATCGAAGTAAATACGCGCTCCTCTCAAACGACGTGCGGTCGCCTTAATATAGCCGTGCTCGATTTCGACGGTCGCGCCCATTTTTTCCAAGCCGGCGAGGTGGAAGTTGACCGGGCGAGACCCGATCGCACAACCGCCTGGAAGCGACACCTTCGCCTCACCCAACCTGGCCACCAGGGGTCCCAGCACTAAGACGGAGGCCCGCATGGTTCGAACAAGATCGTACGGCGCTTCGGTGGAACCCACGGTGTGGGCCTGTACCACCGTGTGCTCACCTTCCTGGGTGACCGCGATGCCCAACATGCCGAGCAACTTCCCCATCGTCAGGACATCGACGACCCGAGGCATATTCGACAGCACACATTCCCCGCCGCCAAGAATGGTCGACGCGAGAATCGGCAATGCGGCGTTTTTCGCCCCGCTGGTGCGAACTTCCCCTCGTAACGGCCTGCCACCCTGGATAATGATTTGGTCCATGAGAATTAAGAAGACGATCTGCTCGTTGCCGTTTGGATGCTTGGTTGACCGCTCTGAGGATTCGTCTCCTCTTCTTTTTTCTCGAAACAGACCACGCGGTCAATGCCACCTTCGTCCCGCAGAACATCGTAGGTGCGAAACCATCCGCTTTCCTCGGCCTCGCGGCAGACCGACGCCGCCTGACCAAGGCCCACTTCCATCAGCAGCGTACCACCCGCTTTCAAATAGATCGGCGCTTGCTGGAGAAGCCGACGATGCACGTCCATTCCATCGGGCCCGCCGGCTAACGCCAAACGCGGCTCGAAACATCGCACTTCAGGCTGGAGCGTCATCAGGTCGAGGTCGGGGATATAAGGAGGATTCGACACCATCACGTCAATTTGACTCGCGAACCCACGTTCGACCAACGGCGTAAGGAGATCTCCCTGCATACATTCAATTCGTGCATCGAGTCCGTGTTGTTCCATGTTGGCCCGCGCCACAGCCAATGCGTCAGCCGAGGCATCGATCGCCAGCACTCGCGCGGCAGGCAGGGCCGACGCCACCGACACGGCCAGACAGCCGGACCCGGTCCCCACATCTACCACTATCGCGGCGGGATTCTGCCCGCACCGGCGGATCGCCTCTCGAACCAATAAGACACTCTCCGGCCGTGGAATAAGGACCGCGGACGTGACACGGAATTCCCGCCCCCAAAACTCTTGCGTACCCAGCAGATACTGCAGCGGCTCACGGTTGGCGCGCCGTGCGACCAGCGCTTGCACCCTCGCATAGTCCAGCGCCGGCACCGGACGCTCGGCCTTTACCCGCTGCATGAGCGGCGAGAGATGCAGCACATGCTCCAACAGCCAGGCAGCCTCCAATGCCGGCTGCTCGATACCGGCCGCATGCAGACGCCGCTCAGCTTCAGCCAGCAAGGAACGGATGGTGGCTGCGGGAGTGGCGGCAATGCCGAGCTGCTCCGTACTCATGTGGCTTCCAAGGAAGCTACATGCTCATAGTGCGCGCGTAGCGCCTGAACAATCTCTTCCAGATCACCGGCCAAGACTTGATCGAGCTTATGGACCGTCAGGCCAATGCGATGATCGGTCACACGGTTCTGAGGGAAGTTGTAGGTGCGGATCTTTTCGCTTCGATCACCCGTTCCCACCTGCGATTTCCGGTTTTGCGCGATTTCCGCATCCTGTTTTTCACGCTCGGCTTCGACGATACGAGCCCGCAAATTCCGCATGGCTTTGGTTCGATTCTTGAGCTGCGACCGTTCATCCTGGCAGCTGACGACCACACCGGTTGGAATGTGGGTAATACGGACCGCCGAATAGGTCGTATTGACACTCTGCCCGCCCGCACCTGACGAACAAAACGTGTCGATACGCAAATCCTTCGGATCGATATGCACCTCGACTTCGTCCACCTCCGGCATGACCGCCACCGTCACGGTCGAGGTATGAATTCTCCCACTGGCTTCCGTGGTCGGCACCCGCTGCACACGGTGCACTCCACTTTCGTACCGGAGACGACCGTACGCGCCCTTCCCTTCGAGTAGAGCGATCACCTCCCGATAACCACCAATTCCGGTCTCAGACGCATCGACGACTTCCAACTTCAACCGGTTGCGCTCGGCATACTTGAGGTACATCCGGAACAGGTCTCCGGCAAACAGGGCTGCCTCATCCCCACCCGTTCCAGCTCGAATTTCGAGAAACATATTCTTCTCGTCCCGTGGGTCCTTCGGGGTGAGAAAGTCTTTGGCCTGTTCTTCGAGATCCAGCACCCGTTGCTTCAGCTGCTCGTTCTCTTCTACAAACAGCTGCTTCATGTCCGCCCCTGTCGAGGCGTCCTGGAGCATGGCAGATACCTCGTCTAGTTGCTGCTTCGCCTCGCAGTAGGCGACGAATTGAAGCGCCGGCTCTTCCAACTCTGTCCGCTCCTTGTTCAGCTTGTGGATCATACCCGGCTGATTGAGGACAGCCGGATCCATGAGCTGATTGGTCAACTCTTGGAAGCGCGCAGCCATGCCTTCCCACTTCTTGATCAGCCCATCTTCCATGTCCCGCCCATTCCGGCCGTAGCCCGCTTGACCCCAAAAAACAAGAGACCCTGCCCCAAAAGGAAGCAGGGTCTCCATGATGTCCTGACTGAAGCCTACTTATCTTTTTTGGCGTACTTCTTCTTGAACCGTTCGACACGCCCTTCGGTATCGACGATTTTCTGGGTTCCCGTAAAGAAGGGATGGCACCCGGCACAGATGTCGACCTTGATGTTGCCAATGGTGGATCGTGTCTTGAACGTGTTCCCGCAAGCACAATGCACAGTCGCTTCACGGTAGACTGGATGAATTCCCTTTTGCATGCGTGCTCCTCTACTACCCTTGATTCGTTGACTCGCCCGGTCCTGCTCGCCAGGGTGCACGACTTTACACTGGAGTGACCTGCACTGGCAAGCGCGACATCTAACGATTCATGGATTGCAAAAATTCCTGATTGGTTTTGGTGCCGCCGATCTTGTCCATTAAGAATTCCATGGCTTCCATCGTCCCCAATGGGCTCAACACCTTCCGTAGGATCCACATCTTGTTCAATCGATCGCGGTCGACCAACAACTCTTCCTTGCGGGTCCCGGACTGACTGATATCGATCGCCGGGAACAAACGCTTGTCGGCCAGGCGACGATCCAAGTGCACTTCCATGTTACCAGTTCCCTTGAATTCTTCGAAGATCACATCGTCCATGCGGCTGCCGGTATCGATTAGCGCAGTCGCCATGATCGTCAAGCTCCCGCCGTTTTCAATGTTTCTGGCGGCGCCGAAGAATCGTTTCGGACGCTGCAAGGCGTTGGAATCCAATCCGCCCGAGAGCACCTTCCCGCTCGGAGGGGCAATCGTATTGTAGGCCCTGGCCAAGCGGGTGATGCTATCGAGGAGGATCACGACATCTTTCTTATGCTCGACCAGCCGCTTTGCCTTTTCCAGCACCATTTCCGCAACCTGAGCATGGCGCTGTGCCGGTTCGTCGAATGTAGAACTGATCACTTCAGCTTTCACTTGTCGCTGCCAATCTGTGACTTCTTCAGGTCGCTCATCAATTAGCAGGACGATAAGCGTGACTTCCTTGTGATTTTTCAGAATCGCGCGGGCGATCGCCTGGAGCAGCATGGTTTTTCCGGTTCGCGGTGCGGCGACGATCAGGCCGCGCTGCCCCTTGCCGATCGGCGTCGTGAGATCCATTACACGTGTGCAGTACTCTTCCCGGTCGAATTCAAGATTGAGGCGCTCTTCAGGATAGAGGGGGGTCAGGTTATCGAACAGGATCTTGTCACGCGCGACTTCAGGATCCTCATAGTTAACCTTCTCCACCTTGAGCAAAGCGAAATAACGCTCACTCTCCTTGGGCGGACGTATTTGCCCCGACACAATATCGCCCGTCCGGAGGTTGAATCGGCGAATCTGTGAGGGGGAGATATAGATATCGTCAGGCCCGGGGAGATAATTCGAGTCAGGTGCGCGTAGAAACCCAAAACCATCCGGCAAGGTCTCCAGCACTCCTTCGCCAAACACAACACCGTTTTTCTCAGTCTGTGCTTGGAGAATGGCAAAAATGAGCTCCTGCTTGCGCAGGTTTGCCGCCCCCTCAATCTTCAGATCCCGCGCCACCTCATTCAGGTCGGCAATCGACTTCTGCTTGAGTTCCGCGAGATGCATAACTTCCCCTTTAACCTGTGTCATACCTCTTCCCTATCGGGCTCTCAACCCGACAGCTCCCCAAAATGAGAAAAACGATTTAGTGGTCATGAACGAATTCACGGAAGTGATTGTCTAGATGTCGACCTGCTGGTTGTCTACGGCAGGATGGTTCGATGAAGGTGTTGTCGATTTAAATTTTGCGGAAATGAAAACAACCCACTATTGCACAACTGCTGCTGCACTGCCCTTGGGAATTTATGCTTGAGATGGGTCTCGGAAGCTGATGCACAGAAGGTAAAGCAATTTCTACAAATCGCGAAGTTGAGCTGATCTTAGCGCCGACCCCGAACATTGTCAATACATTAACGTCTGGTCCGTCGTCCTTCGAACCACAACACACCTTCTTCCTAGCCCCATAACGCTCCGATCGTCACATACCGGTCTCCCTAATAAGTAAAACCCAAGTGTGGACTGGCGTCTCGGTTGCAGGCCGTAGAGTGATATGTTAAAGATCGCGCGGGGAAATTTTCATGGCCAAATCAGACAACGACACACCGGATCGCATATTTACGTTGGCCGAAGCCAACGAACTCCTCCCTCAACTCAATCAGCGATTTGCCGCGGTACGTCGAGCCAAAACCGTCATCGCGAGCACGAAGGAAGAGGTGAGTAAAGCCAGTGCGCAGGCCGCGTCAGGCGGCGGAAGCCCTGTTGGAGCGCTCTATATTCGAGCCCTCCACGAGATCAGCGGAAGCCTCCAGACGATTCATGAACTCGGCGTGGTCATCAAAGACGTCGATCTCGGGCTATGTGACTTTCCATATCAACTCGAAGGTCATGTGGTCTACCTGTGTTGGAAGTTTGGTGAGCATGAAATTCGATGGTGGCACGAAACGTCCTGCGGATACAAAGATCGCCATCCGCTTGACGAAACCACCAGATAGCAAAGGACTTTGCCCTCCATGACATTCGTCATCCTTGGCTTTGATGGGCCCGACGGCCAAGCAAAACGCAAAATTCACCGTACCGCTCATCTGGCCGGACTGGAGCCATTGAATCGCGCAGGGCGAGTGCTCCTAGCCGGCCCGTTCACTGACCAGGCAGGGAGTCTGATCATCATAGAGGCAGATTCTCTCGAAGAAGCGAAGCGGATCGCCCAAGAAGACCCCTATACAGTGCACGGAATTTTTGAACGCGTGGAAGTTCATCCCTTCAAACAGGTATTTCCCGCTTCACAATCGTACACATAATTAACGTTCTTCCGGGATCGGAGGTCAGTTGCTCGTAGCTAGAGTGAGCACCTACGTCCCACTAACACTGCGTAGCCGTCCCGCATATCCCTCAGATTGACAACCCGAAAGATCGCCACCTATAATGCGCACTTAGCGCCGTTTGTGAAGGCCACATCACTCTAGTTCAAAAGACCTAACAGCTTTCTCCAGCGCTGGCCCTAAATTTCCCCACAGTGGGCCTTCTGCCGTGTTGCAGAGAAACATCGAGAAAGCATAGAGTGACCTGACCCCACGCTTTAACCGAGGGTGCCCCTTCTCCAAGTTGTTAACCCCAAAAAGAGAGCAGGTTCGAATGACTCAGTATCGCGTGTTACCAGGCCCAGAGCACTTCCTGCCACCGGCAGCAGCCTCCATGGGGATCTACCTCCCCAATCCAGGCGAGGCACATATCAACGGCGTGATCGTTCCTGAGGAAAAAGCATACGAGGAAGCAGCACGCCAGTTCCTGATGGCACAGGTACCGACCATTTTCCCGGGCCCCTTAGTCTTGTGGGCCTGGAACGAAAAGGCCGCCAAGAAAGCCGCTGCCGTCAGAAAACTGTACGAAATTTTGAAGGAGTGCGTTCAGCCCGGGCAGAAACCGATGCTGATTCCGATGCCGGACTATCGTCCTAAGTATCCGAAGATCAATCCCGAAGTGGAAATCAATCCCAACCACCCGAACCTGACCATCTGGCATAACAAGATTGACTGCTGCATGTTCATCGGCGTGCACTGCCACCAGGCGAATCTGTCGCTTAAGATCATCCGGGGCGGAACGTCCTGCTATACCGTCGCGATGTGCGCTCAGGCAGGGCATGAAGATGCCATGCTCTCCTTTAGAGATGCCTCTGTGGAGAAAATCATCAAGCTCGGCGAATGGATCCGTAAACTCAAGGGGACGGTCAAACCGCGGCTGACCACAGCAAAGACCAGCGCGTCAAACTAAGTGGCTTCAAGCACTTCTAACGATTAAAAGGAGGCCGAGTCCATGGCGGAAATCAAATCCCACATCGGGACACAGAATAAAAAGGGCCAGACGTATACAGATGCGTGGAAGATGATGCACGAGGCCCCTCGCAACCCGTCCTTTTATACCGGCAGCGAGGTTATTAAAGAAGCCTTGCGGCGTGCAAGCTGCGACGTGATGATTGCCTATCCCATCACCCCTCAAAGCGAAGCTGCTGCCCTCATCGGCGAATTGTTTGCTGAAGGCTATATCGGCGACTATTTCCGAGGAGAGAGCGAGTTTGCCGTTATGTCCCAATGTGCCGGCGCTGCCTTTGGTGGCGCACGGGTGTTCACTACGACCGCAGGACCCGGCACCATGCGCGCGATGGAAAACTTTCCTATGTGGGCAGGTGCGCGTCTGCCGATTCAAATGATCGTCACGTGTCGCGGCATCAACTCCCCGTTGTCGATTCAGCCGGATACCATTGAGATTTCCTACCTGTTAAATACGGGCATGCTGGTTTGGCATGCAGAAACGGCACAGGACTTTTTCGATTGGATCCTCAAAGGCTTCATTGTATCGGAAGAGCCGGAAGTGCATTTACCTCTGGCGCTATGCTGTGACGGCTTCTTTGTGACCCATACGAAAGACGTCGTGAACCTCACTCCAGCAGATATGTGCCTGCCACCTTACGATCCCTACCGCTCACCCGTGCCTTGCATGGACATGGAGTGTCCGCCGGTCCGAATGATGCGTGACCCGTTCATTATGAAGAGCAACTACATCAGCTATGCCACCCACGCGTCCTGGCAACAAGAAATTTGGGCGGCGGTTGAACGCTCGCGCAAACACACCATCAAGTGGATCAATGGCCTGATCGATACGGAAAACACCGATGCTGAGGTCGTGATTGTTGCGTCAGGCACTGCGGTCTCACAGGGGCGAGAAGCTATCCGCCTGCTCGAAGACGAAGGCGTGCGTTGCGGACTGGTGAAGGTGAAGTCACTCCGTCCCTGGCCCGGAGAGGAAATTCGCGAGGCCACCAAGAATGCGAAACACATTTTTGTGCCCGAGTTTAACGTGACGGGCTGGTTGGCGAAAGAAATCAAATCCACTATCCCTAACAGCGAGCGTGTTCATGCCGGCCCACATGTGTGTGGCGGAATGACAATGCCGCCAGAAATCATTGCCTCAGAGATCAAAACGGCTCTAGGCTTGCGCTCCGAGTCACTCGCTGGAAGAGGTAGCTGATAGTAGCTGAGTTGTGACACCATCCATTCAGCCATCATTACGCGATAGCCAAGCCTTGAGGAGGCATACATGAGCAAAGAGCGAATCAAAATTTCGCCGGACCTATATGACATCATGCCGTCGGACTATCAGGACCTCGTTCAAAGCGCGACTTATGGGAAAGAAGACCGTGGCTGGAAAGATATCGGAACCTCTAAAGAACTGATTGAGCAGCACTCCTTGTGCGCCGGTTGCCCTGAATCCATGGCCTTCCGCTATATCCTAGCCTCACTTCCAAACCCTGAGGATACGGTGATGGTTGGTTCCACGGGCTGTACCAGCCTCGTGTTTCCTATGGTGGCTGTACACAACATTCACTCCCTCTTTGGCAATCAAAACGCCATTGCATCCGGGCTGAAGCGAGCCCTGAGCGTGAGATTCCCCGACCGAGTGAAAGACGTAGTCGTCTTGGCAGGCGATGGTGCGACGGTGGATATCGGCTTGGACATGACCCTGCAAGCCTGGTTCCGCCAGGAAAAGTTCACGACCATCTGTTTCGACAATGAACTGTACGCCAATACCGGTGGCCAGGAGAGCGGCCTGATGCAAAAAGGCTTCGTTGCCAAAATGGCCCCGGTTGGAAAACTGTTCGACAAAGTCCGTTTGCCTGAAATTGCCCGAGAGTCCGGCTGTCACTACGTCGTTAACTGCACAGTGAGCAAGCCGTCACTTGTGGAAAAAGTGATTCGGAATTCCGTCCTCATTGCACGTGAAATTGGACCTACGTATATCCAGCTGTACACGCCATGCATCCTTGAAATCGGCAAGAACAGCATGGAAGGCCTCCAGGAAATGCGTGACTCTGAAAAGCCAACTGAGCGATTTGCTTATAAAGAGTATGTCAGCGAGCCGGCGAAGCAGCTCCTGGCTGAACTGGCTGCTAAGGACAAGGAACGCAAAGCCGCCGCAAAACAGTTAGCGGGAAAAGCTTAAGGAATCGGAGGTCGCTCATGATCAAGAAGAGACTCAATATTCGCATGTCCGGGTTGGGTGGGCAGGGCGCCGTGACGGCAGCGCATGTCATGGCCATGGCCGCCAACCGGGACGGAAAGTTTTCCATTTCAAATCCATTCTTCGGCGCCGAAAAGCGAATGGCGCCGGCAGAAAGTTACTGTCGGATCGGGATTGAGCGGATCTATGACCGAGGTGAACTGGTATTTCCCGATGTGATCGAAGTGTTTCACCCCCAGGTGATTACGATGGGCAAGAGCTACACCATGCCCTTCTACTCCGGTGTCAAAGAGGGCGGAGTCGTCATCATCAACTCGGCCCAGCCCCTCTTGTCAGAAGAAGATATCAATCGCCTTAAGGATCTGAACGTGTCCTTGTTCTACATTGCGGGAACTGAGCTCGCGATCGAAGTCGCCGGCACCGAGCTCTCGACGAATATGTCGATGATCGGTTCGGTCGCAGGTATTACCAAATGCGTCTCAATGGAAGCTCTCGACGGCGCCTTGCAAGAACGATTCGGCAAGAAGTTCGTGGCATCCGGTGGTACCGCCTCCTTGGACGAAGCGATCAAGAAAAAATTCGCCAAGAAAGAAATGCTATTGGCGAAGAACCTTGCAACAGTCAAGCGAGCCTACGAAATCGCAAGCGAATGGGCTGACAAGAACAAGGTCGAGTTGCGGGTTGGCAATCCTGCCGTTGCAGCTTAACGAGAGAGAAGGAACCACGTCGCATGTATAACGTAGCGCAAGTGATCGACGAGAAGTGCGTGGCCAAGAAAGGCTGCCGCCTCTGCATCATGTATTGTCCGGAAGCCAATTGCTTGGACCTTAATTCGACCAAGATGGTGGCGGAAGTCACAATTGATCGTTGCAAGGGATGCGAACTCTGCGTCGTTGTTTGCAACGCCGCTAAACACGAGGCGATTGAAATGCAGGCAGTCAGCGCCACTGGACAGCTGATGAGCCACAAGGGCGAGTCCGCAGGCCTCGGACAAGCGTACCAAGGTTAGCAAGTTGCGTTGTCGCAAAGCCCCATAGCGTTCCACGCTATGGGGCTTTTTCTTGAACTGAGCACTAAGAGGATCCCATGGAACGAGAAGACAATGTACTCAATGAACTGCTTCGTGATATCGCCGGCCTGTTGAATGAATATCCCAAGGCAATTGAGCGACAAGCCGCAGCCATATACGCCGGAGGGAAGGACCCGGAACTGGCTGAGAAGCTCATCAAGGCCGCCGATACAATGCGGGATAGCGGGAATCTCTACCTCACCTGGGCAAAACATTTTGCCGCGCTGGCGGAAGGAAATACGGATGCCTCATCAGACGAAGACGAGACTGATGATTTCGGCATCTAAAAAAGTCTCCCCCTTCTCTCTTTAGTTTTGCTAGAATGCCAACGATAATTTTGAATCTCTTTGTTCCCCGGTAGCTCAGTTGGTAGAGCAGCCGGCTGTTAACCGGCTGGTCGCAGGTTCGAGTCCTGCCCGGGGAGCCACAATATACACAATATAACGGGGGCTGACGGAACAATACCGTCAGCCCCCTTCTCTTTTCCCTGATCCTTCCTACCTCTTCACGAAGGCGACTGTATAGGCAAGGGCTTCGAAACAACTCCACTCTTCAAAACAATCTCGCAAATATGATCGAGCCGCTCGATGTGTTCATAGGCTCCCCAAGGGTCCGTTGCGACGGCGCGCGCACCGTGATTCATCTGCCCGACAATGTCAAATTCCAGCGTCCCATCCTGCTTCAACCCCAGGCACTCCGCCGTCACATCCGCCAGATCACGTGACAAGGCCGGCACTGCAGGGACCGTGCGGCCCACACGCGTATAGCGTGAGATCTCGGGAAACTCCGCACTCGTCGCCTGCAAATCGATTCCGGCATAGATCGCAGCCACGATGTGGGTCGCATGGACGTGAACGACCGTCCTTGTCTTCTTCGTGTCCCTCTGAAGGTCCCAGTGCATCCATAGCTCTCCGGATGGCTGCTGCCCATCACGGACCGTTGGAACCGATTGGCCGATACAGGATCAATCACAACCTCCAATCGCACGATGCGTTCGGGATGGACAATCGTCTTTCGCCATCCGGACGGTGTGACGTACAGATACTTGCCCGCCCGTTTCCGCATGCCGATGTTGCCGTCCCTGGTCGTAATCCAGCCTCGCTCGTAGACTCTCCTCATCACATCGCCGATCGCAGTCAGCATACCTGCCTCCGTTGGGAACCAACTCTCCAGTATCTGTCATCGGTTCCTCCCCTGCACCCCTTGAGAGACGAAGGCTCTCTCCCACAAAAAATGGAAAGTGCGCAGGGAATGACATTTGTTTATGATGAGCCGGATATGACTTCACTAGATGGATTCATTCCCGCACTCCTGCTCCGTAATCCGCATCTCATGACCTTAGTGCCTCGCTACTGGCCTCGGGAAGCGATAGGGCCATCCCTCCCTCAGGTCATACGCCGATTCACCACCGAGCCGGGAACCCAGCTGCAGGGCTTCTGTCACTGGCAGTCTCACCCGGACAGCTCCCGGACTCTCATCATGCTCCACGGACTTGAAGGTTCTGCAGAATCCCACTACATGCGTGGGATGACCGTCAAAGCGTACCGTGCGGGATTTAACGTCATCCGTATGAACCAACGGACCTGCGGCGGTAGCGACCATCTGACTCCGACTCTGTACAACAGCGGGCTCAGCAGCGATTACCGTGCGATTATGGAGGAATTGCGAGTGCGCGATCGCCTATCTCAGATATGGCTGGTCGGATATTCGATGGGCGGAAATCTGGTTTTAAAAGCGGCAGGAGAGATAGGACAGTCTGATCCGGCGTTAGCAGGTGTGGTAGCGGTCAGCCCGAATATTGATCCCACGCAATGTGTGGCAGCTCTGGAGCAGCCCAGGAATTGGCTCTACCACCGGCACTTCCTGTCGAGTTTAAAGGCGAGGATGCGAAGAAAAGCAGCGCTCTTTCCCGATACATGGGACTTGGCGGCGTTGGGTTCGATGAAAACGATCACTCAGTTTGACGAAGCCTACACCGCCCGGGACGGAGGGTATCGGGATGTTGCCGATTACTACGACCGAGCAGGAGCCCGTCACGTTCTCCACCACATCGCCGTTCCCACGTTGATCATCACCGCGCAAGATGATCCGTTCATTCCTGCCTCCATGTTCGATACCCCGGCGATCCGGTACAATCCCAACATTACACTCGCCATACTACGCTATGGAGGGCACTGCGGATTTTTTCAGAGGCGGCGCCCGCAGGAAGATCGCTTTTGGGTGGAGAACAGACTGCTCGAATGGTTGCCTCGACAGGGATAACTCGAGAGAGAATGCAGGCGGACGATGGGCCTCCGCCCGCACGTACCACTCATCCTCCGGTGCGGGCCTTGATGGGGGACGGTGGCTTCCCGAACTGTTCATCCAACCCGAGGTGAGGTCTGGCGAGATACGCTCCGGCCAGCGTTCTTCCGTCATCGAAGGCAGGCTGCGCAGCCTGCCACTCCGCGATAGGTGGATTCACGGGAAGATTGACCATGAATCTCGTACCATGGCCCACCTCACTGGCTACCTCCACATAGCCCCCATGCTCCTGAACGATCTGGTGCGCAATGGTCAAGCCGAGCCCCGTTCCCTCACGCTCCCCGCTCTCGTGCTTGGTGGTATAGAACGGATCGAAGATATGGTCTAGATCCTGGGGGTCGATTCCCGGCCCACTATCCTCGACTTCGATCTGAACCCATGGCTCATTCACCGGCTTGACAAGTTTGCGAGTGCGAACGGAAAGGCGGCCGCCCTGGTCACCGCCGATGGCTTCCATCGCGTTGATAAACAAGTTCAACAAGACCTGCTTGATCTGCTGCCGATCCAGTTTCACGTAGGGCAGATCGCTCGCCAGTTCCTTCTGAATCGTGATGGCCTTGCTGCTCGCCTTCACCTCGATAAAGTAGAGGCAGGAAGACACCACATCATTCAAGCTTTCCTGAGTAAGCTTCGGCGTCATATAGCGCGCGTAATCGAGAATTTCATGCACCAACCGCTCGATCCGCTCAACGTCTTCACACACGACCTGGCTGAACTGCTCCATAAACTCCACATCGTCACGGCGTTCGGGGGCCAACTGAACGAACGTCTTGATGGAGGTCAACGGGTTTCGAATCTCATGGGCAAACCCACCGGCCATGGTTTCAAGCGATCGCAACCGGTCGGTACGGCGCATCAACAACTGGGACCGACGGAGGTCCTCATACAAGAGCGCATTGTCGATCGCGATCGCCGCATGCTGCGCGAGGGTCTTGAGAAGGGCCAACTCTTCGGTCGAATACATGCCATGATTGGCCCGGCGTCCTAAGTTACAAAACCCTACCAGCCGGTCCTTGCTGATCAGCTGAATACAGACCTCGGACTCCAACGCTTTCAAGGTGTCGAGCAAGCGCAGATGTTCCGTATCGGCCTTGTCGTATTCGATTTCCTCCCTGACAAGGGCGGTCTCTGTTCGCAACAAGGTCTTGGGAAATTCTCCCTCCATCTTAATCGGAGGCACGACGGCCTCACGCGTCACGAACCCGTAGGAAGCGGTCAAGCTGTAGATCCCTTGTTCCTTATCGAGAACATAGACGGAGGCCGTTTTAATGTTCATCACACGCGCGAGCGTTTGCACAATTTCTTTTGTGAGGGATTTCAGTTCAAGGATCGCCACAAGAGACTTCGAAAACTGCACCAACGTATCGTAGGCATCGTAGCGCTCTCGAAAGAGCGTCTGCCCGATCGCCCGCTCGACCCCCTTCTGAAGGTTCGCCAAGCCGCTCGACACGATCACAAATAAACCGAACAGCACCCCGGCCAGAAGATAATGGAACGTCCCGGTAAAGATCCGGATGACGAGCAAGATCATCATGTAGGCCGGAATCAGGCCCATCAACTTGATCGACAACATCACCTTCGGCCGACTCGGGACGAACGACACATCCATCAACTCGTATCGAGCGATGGCATAGGCGACGACGGTGACCGAGAGGCCGGCCAGTAAGTACCCGACCGGATAGAATCCCACGCCATAATTCTGGAGGAAATCGAGAGAGGCAAGGAATCCCAGCGCGAGGGCCACAACCGTGTATTTCAGCTGAGCGCCGAGCAGCGGGGATGAACTGAGGTGGAGCCGATACCCCTGATACAGCCGATAGACCGTCACCCCCCCGCCCGCCACCACGTATGCCACCAGCCAGGGATGGAGCACCCCAGCCTTAGGATATCGGCCCCAATAATAGACATACTGGCCATCTACCAGATACGGCGTGAACAACAGGCTCCAAAAAAGCGCGCCGACGGCATAGTTCCACACAATCAGGCGATCATGCGCAGCCCCGCCGGAGAGACTCTGCGCAAAGTGATAGGTCAGCGCGGGCAAAAAGACCACTCCGGTGTAAATCACCTGCACCCAAAAGAGCGCCTCATCCTCGCGTGACGCGGAGAACAGCATGAAACAGCCGAATAACCAGAGGCAGGCAGCCCCGCACACGGCGCTGAAGATCGTATTCGACGTGGAACGGGGATTGTTGCTGAGCACCCAGAGCGCACATATCAGGAACAGCGTTCCAGCCAACAACGGTGGCGTGGAATGCCCGGTCGCGCGATTACTGAGCACCGCGCCGATGGACGTTGCCACGACAATAATCGCCAGCACGATGGCATAGCCGAGCCCCTTGTTCAGTACGACACTGATATTCATCAGGCGGTACCGAACGATCGTGTAGGCCATCAGAGCCGTATACATCGTGATGAGCACCGTGCCGTAGGGCAACAGCGGCACGCCATACCAGAGAGGGAAATTCGTAGCCCCGCCCGCATACCCGATGATGCTGGCGACCAGCATGTACGCATATTGATGGCGCCGGATGCCATTCGCATCCCGAAGGGCGACCCCGACGAGCGAGGTCGCGTAGACGACATACCAGAGAAAATACAGCAGGAAGGGATGGAAGAAGAGGCCGGGAACCGGCCAAAAAGAGAACGACATCGCCGGGTGCACCCCTGCCACGAACCAGGGCGTCGTATCGGCCAGCAGAAACAGTGCCGCCAGACCATAGCCGATCTTCAGGGCTTTGGCGTGGCGCGCCGTAATGTCAAGAAATGTGACAGTGTGGTGAAAATACAGAATCGGGATGAGGGACGCGCCGGCCATCACCAAGCGCAGCAGACTCAGCGCGAGGTCTTTGGATTCCGTGAGTTGCCAGCCGCAGTAGAAGACGCTCCAAAAGGCGATGCTCAGACAGTACAGCCCGTAGATCCGGTTGCGTGCAGCGGCAGGATCCCGGAAGTAGACGAACATTCCGAGCCCTGTCGCAGCCAACGCATTCACCAGCGCGCTGAACGCGAGCACTTTCATCTCAGGTACTCTGGTAGAGCCGAGGCCATGTCATCATACCGCCACTGTGAGATTCGCCAGGCCCTTATCGGCCACGGCAATGAGCGCTTGGTTTCCGAACGTGGAATAGACCCGCGGATGCGTGACGCCGGCGGCGCGCAACAAACTTTCCAGTTCCGCCTGGTAATGGAAATGAAAAATGCCTTCGCCTTCCCGCTCTTTGATTCTACCAGAATTGTCCAGGAGGCGACGCCCTTCTTCGATTTGATCCGGCGTCTGAGCCGTCTCAACGAAGCTGCGATAAATCGCCGAGAGATCGGCATACGGCTTCAGGTTGGAAATCACCAACCGTCCATTGGGAGCCAACACGCGCAGATATTCCCGGAGGGTGAAGAGCGGGTCGCGCACGTACCCGATCACAAGATTGCACACGACCCGGTCGAAGGAATGATCGGGAAACGGCAGCGGAGACTCCAGGTCGGCCCGGCAGACCCGCATCGACATCGGCACATAGGCTCGCAGCCCCTCATAAAACTGCCCTTGTAGCGCCGCCCCCACCTGCTCGAAGTTGGTCATGGCCTGCGCCAGAGCCGTCGGGACAAAATCCACCCCGACATAGTCAGGCGAGCGAAAATCTCCGCGCCTGGCATAGCGCTGCCGAAACGCCTGATTGAGCTGCAAGAACACCCCGAGGTTACCATTGCCGCACCCGGCATCCAGAATCCGCTCCCCATGATGGCAATCGCCCATCAGGCGATAGACATGATCCATAAGCCGCCAAAAATCGGCCACGTTCGGGATCGTCTGGAAATTCTGTAAGTACTCCTGCCAGAACGCCACATGATCCGACTTGCCCATCGGCCGACGCTTCTTGCTACGTTCGCGTTCTGCGCGGTTCTGCACGCCGATTTCCCGATGCGACGGTTCGACCATCCGCGCCATCGACCGTGTCGGCCACAACTCCTGCTGGCAGCAGAGAGCAATTTGGCGATAGACCGTGCGGGCTTTCCGGGGGCTCTCTTGAAGTCGATGCAACGCGCCCGGCACCACATAGGAGTGGCGGAGATTCGCACCCATCGCCGCGCCGACTGCCTCGATGGAGGCCGGATCGACCCACGCGTCCTGCTCGGCATGAAACAGCACGACGGGAGCATGGAGGTGCTCGGCGTCCTGCTGAGTGGTGCTCAGATCGGCATAGCCTCCCTGAACAGCATGCTCCAGCCAACGATCCGCATCGATGGTCAGGCCGAGAATGTTGACCACCCCTTTGCGCACACCGGCCAGATGTTCGCCGATCAGATCCTCTTGATGGACGGCCTGCAACGTATGCTGAACATCCATGATTCCATTGATCAACGCCAGCAGCCCCAGGTGAGGGACTCGCCCCGCGACCTTGAGCGCGACGCGACCGGACAGGCTGGTCGCCACAAGGCCGATGGATCGACCCGGCCATCGAGCCGCCACATAGTCCAGCACGGTCTCTAGATCGGTCTCCATATCCTCCAGGCGAAACTGTGTGACCAACCCATCGCTCTCTCCGACATGATTCACATTGTCGAAGCGCACGACATGAAACCCATTGCCGGCGAGGTAATAGGCCAGCGGCACATAGTCGCGTTTGCTCTCCCCATACCCGGGAGCCAACACCACAATCGGTGCGTCGGCCGACAGATCGGTTCGAGGCCGATCGTGACAGAGCGCGATACGGTGACCGGACGGGCGGACACACTCCGAGAACTCACTGATGACGGAAGGCCCTTCCGCCCTGTCGACGACGCCCTCGCTCTGCTGCTGCCCGAGCAGGTGCTCAATGATGTCCTCAACCTCTTTTGCAACCGGGAGAAAGCGCACACCCGCCAACACCGTCCGCCCCCCAACCTGCCGATAGCCGGAAGGAGCGCCGACCTCTCCCGGTCTTGTCCATACCACTTCGCCCACCACGGAACAGCCGGCAGACGGCGTGGAGACAGAAGACACTCGCTGGGCGACAGTCGGTGACATCCATCTCAGTTCCAATTCTGAACCCAGCAAATCCTCTTCGGCCGACAAGCACAGACAGGCCCCGTTTGACGTCAAGTCGGTCGTCAACGCTCCCGACAAGACTCGGTCACCGGCTCTCAGCCTGAGACTCACCTCGGTGCTCAATCCAACCGTAATCCGCTGTTGACGCCTCCGCTCATGACGTGGACGCTCGGGCACCCGAGCAAGACGCGCATGCGTGACCTGAGCCACAACCGGCTGCCTGGACTCGCGGTCGATAAGGGCATCCTCACTCTCTTGGGCGACCAATGCGGCGACAAGCTGCAGGCCGCTCGACGGTGCGCGGCCCTCGCTCATCCACATGGCTATCACCTGCTCATCGCCAGGGCTCAACCGCACAAACTGAACGGCGAGTGTCACCCCTCGTTTCGTCTGACCTGAACCAAGGACACTTTCTGAAACGCGAATCCCGCACACAACTCCGGCACTTTCGGGCCGCGTGGCCCCGGGAGTCAGACTCAACAGAATATGCTGGTTCAGCATGGCAGGAATGTCCTCGGCAAATTCCATCGAAAGCCCGCCTAAACTGAGGCTTTTCGTCCGACCGTTCCACGTATGATCCTGCAAGTGAAGAACGGTCGAGATGCGAGTCTCGAGGCGCCGGGAAGCCCGCCGCTCCGCAACAGAGAGCGACCAGGCATCGCTGGTTTTCTTCCGGTCCGGCACCGAAGATGGTCGGCTGCTCTCCTGGCCAAGCAGGCCGATCACAGACACACTCTCATTGCGCGCAGCGATGTGCTTCGACATACATTCCCTCCCGCCGTAGTGAGTGCTGCGTCTTGCACAGCATCGAATTGAATAACGTGTGGGCCCGCTCACAGAGCTCGCTCCGGGCGAGGCTGGACTCTTGCAAGCGCACGAACGATTCCAAATCTGCGGGAGGAGGTCGGCTGATCTAACAAGGGCAGGATTAACGACACGCACGGCCTCAGAGTTGGCGCACAGCGACTGTCATAACAACCCAATGTTCGAAGCTTATTCTAGGGAATTAGACATAATTGTCAACTCATCCGCATGGAAAAAATGCAGTTACCTACAAAAATTAACTTAGATGATAGCTACAGGGCAGCAAGACACCGTTGACCGGGTCGCCACGACGCGGAAGCAGCCCCAGCAAGTCAGAACGATGACGACTGTCATGATCCTGACGCCGATTCCTCACTTCGCGCGAAGGCCTGACGCACACCCTGCGAGGCGCTCATCGCCGCAGCACAGCCCGAGCCATTAAGGAATTTCACGCGGCAGAATTTGCCCTCCCCACGGGGCACCGGCTCGCCGATGACGGTTGAAGCCGACCCTCTTCAGTGACCGACATCGTGGCCCAGCGCAAGCTAGTTCGACGACAAGGCAGGCATCGGAGAATCAGCCCGGGTTGGTTGCTTTGAGCAGGCAGGTATGCTACTCACAGGCCCCGATAGGTCAGCCTGAGTACTCACGATGCGCCTACCTCATATTCGTGTTCACCGCGGCATGCTGATCCCCGTCCTGGCCGGAATCATGCTCGGTTGCCACAGCACCCCGCCTATCACCGAGGGCTATCCTCATCAGCAGGCGCTACAAGGAAAAAGCAGGGCACAGGTGCTGGCCTGTGCCGGAGCCCCGCTACAGGAGCGAGAGGAGGGAGTAGTCACCATCCTCCGGTATTACCAGGAGGCGCCGCTGCTCGAAGAGTCCATGGTGTCCTCGAAGAGCAGCCGTCCTACCGTTCATCACGGCTGCTGGGCAACGGTCGTGATCCAACACCAACGAGTCGACCAGGTGCGGTATCGTTTCGTACCGAGTTCGGTCGATGCCTCAAACGACTGCGAAGAGATCTTCGCCAATTGCCCGGAATGACGGCCCGGCGACACCGCAGCTTTAGCCCGCGCCGGCTGCTGTTCTTCATGGGCTTGCTATCGGCAATTATGCCCTGGACAGAATCGGCGCTCGGGCTGGAAAAGTACGGACGCCCGCTCCCTTCGATGGATGAACCGGAACACGAGGCGCGCGAGGAAGAGGAAACGCTCTTCGGCGGCTATCTGTTGACCGGTGCCTTTGTAAAGAATCCGACGTTCGCCGCCAGGCCTGACAATACCGGACTCGTCGGCATGCGCCACATGCTGCACTTGGAAACGGACCTCTATAAGCAGTACCTCACGTTTTACACCGATCAGAATTTTTTCTCGGACCGCACCGACGGATGGATCAAGTTGACGGAATGGGACGGCACCTTTGCCTTCACCGGCGTGCTCGATCGCTTCAATTGGCGGCTACAGTACGAACGAGATGCCCCGCTGGACCGTCGCGGCCTGAAACAGGCCTACGCCGATGCGCTCGTGACAGCCCGGTTTCAAGCGATTCAGGACTCCACCTGGTGGCGGCGCACCTTCCCGAACCAGAATCTCACGGCCTATGCCGGCGCGGGATGGCTCTTCCACAACAGCCAATACTTCGCCCGCCCCAACAATACGGGCCGCGCGTTGTTCCGGTACGTCGCCCATGCCGACCTGGACGTCTACAAGAACAAGGTAGTCCTGTACGGAGACATGAATCTCTTCACCGACCGCGAAGCGAGCAACACCCTGAACCCTTCTGAACTCGATTGGATCGTCGGCATCGCCGTCCGCTGGAAGGATACGGAACTGGCTTTCTACCGCGAAGAAGACCGGCCACTGGACCAGTCCGGCTTGGTCCAAAAATATTACGCAGTCCAATTGCGCTTCGCGTTCGATGTGTCGAAAGGTGCGCTGGAACGGATGGGACTGAAGCGGTAGGCGGGAGCCTATCGAGCGGCGAGGTGGGTACGCACATCCTGCACGTAGGTTTTGAACGGGTCCGCCATGAAAAACGGCGCCGTTCCGCGCAGCTTGAAATTCGACCAATTGATGATGTACTCGCAGGCCATCTGTTCCTCGAAATCGAGCGGAGCATCCGACACGATTCCCGTGGCTCCACTGGCCAGCAGATGCCTGACCAACTCTCCCCGCCCGAACGCCCGCGTGTTGCGAGGCGGATGGTCCTGCGCCAAATGCACGATCTTATCGGTCGTCAGACGCGGCCCTCGCCCCTCCTCCTCGAGACCGTAGCAGAGCCCTCGTTCGGGATGCAGATTGTGATATTCGAGGTCGAGGCTCTTCAACATGGGATCGTCCCACGCAGACTGCTCGGCCTCCCGATAGGTCTCCAGTAACCACAGTTTCGAGGCCCAATCGATCCGTCCGACTAATTTCTCGTACCCGCCGCGCAAATCGGTCAGCACAGACTCCCACTGCTCCAGCACCCAATCCGTCTCCTCGTCCTGACCCTTGCAATGGCGCTGGGCCGCGGCCAGAAACTGTTCCTGAATATCGATGGCGGACATCGACTGTCCCGACTCCAATCGGACGATCCAGCGGCGATCCGGGTCGCGCGAAATATCCTGCAGCGCCTCGACCGGCTCCTGGATCCCCAGGCCGCGCGGGGCCTGTCCGGCCTCAATCAGTTGCAGCACCAGGCCGGTGGTCCCCATCTTGAGCGCCGTGGCAAATTCGGCCATGTTCGAATCCCCGCACAGGAGATGAATCCGGCGGTATTGGTTCGGATCGGCCAGCGGCTCGTCGCGTGTATTGACGATCGCCCGGTTGTGTTGCACCCACTCGAAAAAGTCGTTGACGATGTAGTCGGCGCGTTGAGAGATTTGGAACGGCACAATCGATCGATCCTGCGCATCCCGCAGCCCAGGCCGATGCAGGATGAGCCCCCCGACTTGCACCCACTCGTTGGGATCGCTCGCGCATCCGATGCGCCCCGCCCCGGTGAACACCTGACGGGTGACCAAAAACGTCACCAGTGGACCGAGGCCGCGCCGGGAAAAGGGGAATTGCCGCGTGACGAGATAGTTCTCATGCGAGCCGAACGTCGCATCGGTCTCGTGATCGATATTGTTCTTGATGAGCGACACCGTCTCTTCCAGCCCCAGCGCGGTCACCGCATTCTGAATGATCCGATCTCCGGCGCGATCCGAGGCCACAAGATCCGCCAGGGTCGTGCACTCCGGAGAGGCATATTCCAGATGCCCCATGTCGATGTAGATACGGCCCGCATTGGTCAGAAACCCCCCGTTGCCCGGCGGCTCGTCATGCCCACGATGGTGAAGATCGAGGACTCCTCGCCGCTCGACATGAAAAATGTGGTCGCGAATGCGCTGCGCCACCCAGGACGGGGAATGGTCAGGCCGATCCTGATTCACCAGGAGGCCATATTCCGTTTCAAGTCCGAAGATACGATTCAACATATTAGGTGGTGGCCGGTGTGCTGACAGCCGGAGGCAACAGACGGCCCAGTTCCTCAGGACGAAGCGCGCGATATTTGGCCGAACCAGGGCCACGACGCTCCAGCAGGACACATTCCAATGATTTCTCGGCGACGGTCTGACGCACATGCGCCAACAACGCCGCCTTGTCCGGTAGAACTGACGCGTCGCCTTCCGTCTTCTCTTCCGACGCATGAACCGCGGAAGACTCTCCAGACGACGTGTCGGACGCCGCTTGAGCCAGCGAGCCAACGGCCCAGGTGCAAAGGGCGAGCTCCACGGCCTGCGCCAGCGAGGCCTGCGCAAACGCCGGTTGCGATTCAACATAGCGCCGCATCCGGCCCTGCACGGAGGACGTCGCGCCCAATGCCGCCCAACCCCGGCTCTCCTCGAAATTTCCGTCGTAGTTGATCGACAGAAACAGGTCTCGCTCGGGTTTCACGCCCAATTCGGCAAGCAGAATTTTGGCGATGAAGGGCGCTTTGTAAATCTCTTCAAAGGCCTGCTTGATGCTCGGTGCCAGTCCGTACTTCATCAGTCTTGCGCCCGTGACATCGGACGGCGATCGATTGAAACCCTCGACATGGGCCATTTCGAGTAGAGAGAAGCGGAGTTTTTCCAGATCAGCCGGATGCCCCATTCCGCCGAGAGCGATGCGATCGTAAATCTCGTAGAGTTTGGGCGTCCCGCGACTGACGGTGAGCATTAGAATGCCGTCGGCATAGGCCAGCGCCACGACCGGCGAGCCCTTCGCAAATTGTTCATCGAGATACTGACGTCGATTGCCGACCGCCTCGATCCACCGATAGGGTTCTTCATACATAACGTGCCACCTTCACCATAGGGGTCAATAACCAGCCGTCTATCTGTTAGCGTCCGCGCAGCACTTCGCTCTCATGCAATCGTTTCAAGTCGGCATCCGGAATGGTCTGCACACCGGACGCCTTAATGAGTTTCACCACCGGATAGAGATTCAGCTCCCGATTCACCCCGCCGGTGGCCGAATCGAATTCCGCCGCGCTGGAGAGCAACCGGAGCGCGTGGATCGTGGCCTGCTCCTCCGGAAGGGTCGCCAATGGTTGCGGGCCCCATGTGTTCACATAATGCAAGATGCCGCGAATCGTCGGTGATCCTGAACCGGACACGGCATACTCCACAGCTTCAAACTCCGCACCCAGAATATCGTAAAAATAAATCTTCGCAGACTCCTGCTCATGGTCATATCCGGCAAAGACGGGAACCACGGCACCGGTCCCTGCCAACGCCGCGGGCACGTTCTCCTTGAGCAACTTGGAGACCGCCCGCAGTTTTCCTTCGAAACTCAGCTCCTGCAGTTGCGTGCGCCGGTAGTACTTGAACGAATGCTCCAGCACCCGTACCATCTCATAGGCCGTGGCCGGCACCCCCGCGATGGCCATCACGCTGTGGCGATCGATCTCCAGCACCTTGTCGGTGCGGTCGTACATCACCATGTTGCCCGCCGTCGCCCGGCGATCGCCCGCAACCAACACACCGTCGCGATACTTCAATGCCAGAATCGTGGTGGCCGTCGGAACTTCCATCCCGACCGCCGCCGCGACAGGATTCCCGAACTGATATCCCTGTTCCTTCAAGAGCTGAAAAAAATCCCCTTGCATCCCCATTACACAAACCCCTCGTGAAGCGTGAAACGTGAAGCGTCGGGCCGCCAGATCGATGAACTACCCCCTCACGCCTGACTCTTTACCCGAACGCGCCTTACTCTCCCGTGCGTTGCCGATAGCGCTCCGCTTGCTTCGGATCGACTTTCCGCATCCGCTTCAGCAAATTATCTTTGTCCGGCGAGCCCGTTTCAGGCCGTCGAGGTCCTCCGCCTTCTTCCGACGGCCCCGATGGTTTCGGCATGGGATCGCCCGGTGCCTCACGACGTTCCGGCATCAACATATAGCGCATGGTTACCCGTCCTTTCGTCTCGTCCACGCCGCCAGCGCATCGGCTGGAGACGCCGCAGCTTCCAACAACGCGGCACAGGCCTGCACCGCGTCCGGCTCAAAGAGGTCACCCATCTCAAGCGTCCGCGCACGCAGCCCCCCGGCAAACTGCACCCGCTCCCATTGCATCCCCGTGATCTGCTCCGGGAACCGTCTCACACACAATCCGCGAAGCCCGCCCCTGGTATCGGAGGGGCCGGCCACCAGGGCCTGCGCAACGTCACGCTCGCTCGTCATGCGCCAGGTCTTGCCTTCCGCTTCGAGCCCCAGATACAGGCCACGGTCGGGGTTCACATTGTGATATTCCAAATCCAAACTGGCGAGCCATGGATCTTCCCACGCCAGCCGTTCTTCCCGCATGAATGTCTCAAGCAGCCACTGCTTGGTCACCCAGTCGAGCTTCCCGACTAATTGCGTACGATCCTGACGAAGCACACCGAGAGTCTCCTGCCATTCCCGCAACACCCAGTCGGCGTCCGGATCACTGCCCGCACAGCATCGACTCACTGCGTTCCAATATTCCTCTTGGATCGCCAGTCCCGATATCGTCCGGCCATCCTTCAATCGCACCGTTGTCTTCAAGTCAGGATCTCTGGAGAGTTGCTTGATCGCAGCCACCGGCTGTTCCAATTCCAGATTCGGCACGATGCCACGCTGGAGAAGATCCAGCACCAGCCTGGTGGTGCCGACCTTGAGCGCAGTCGCATATTCGCACATGTTCGCGTCGCCGAGAATCAGGTGCAGACGCCGGTACTTGGTCGGGTCGGCATGCGGCTCATCTCGCGTATTCAGGATGGGCCGGTTGTGCATCGTATCGACGCCTAATTCAGCCTCCATGAAGTCGGCCCGTTGCGAGAGTTGAAAAGGCCCCGGCACGAAACCCGACTCCTGCGCCTCCATCCCGACCTTTCCTGCTCCGGCCACCAGCTGCCGGCTGACCAAAAACGGCAAGAGGCCGCTGACCAGCTGAGCAAACGGCAGAGAGCGCGACACCAGGTAATTGTCGTGGCAGCCGTAACTGTGCCCGTGAAAGTCGGTGTTATTCTTATAGAGTTGGACGTGCGCACCGCCGAGTTGCTGATTCCGTCGATCCGCGGCCCGCTGCACAATGCGCTCTCCGGCCCGATCATGCGCCAGCAAATCTTTGAGCGTGCGACATTCCGGAGTGGAATATTCGGGATGCGTATGGTCGTTGTAAAACCGCGCGCCGTTCGGCAGGACCAGATCGCTCTTCATCTCGTGAAACGAGAATGGACGATGGGCATCGACTTTGGCGAAGTCATCCTCCTCCTTGTCCTGTTGCAGACCGGAGACACGGAAACCGCGCGCGTCCTCATGCGGATCTTCGCCCCGATAGTCCCAGCGCCGCTCAAACTTGCCAGGCAGGTGCGCGCGGACCAGCTCCATCGATTCCTCGACGGGGTCGACGGCATCCAGATCCTCGCGGGTGATGCCATACTCCGTTTCAATGCCGAAGAGATGCATAGGCCGTGTCAGATAATCTGGTTGACCAATCGCTCTTCCATCGGCCGCCCGCGGCGGAAAGACGACACGCCGACAACCTGTTCAGGATGGTGATCCAGTAGTTTGAGCCATTCTTCGGCGGCATCGTCCGGCGGCAACATCTCACCTTCGCGATATTCCTCATGCACCGCATCGAGCAAATCTTGCGCGCGGATCCCGTCGCCGGCGGGCGCCCCTGCCGCGGCAACCACCCGCTCGATCGCTTTCTCCTTCGCCCGCTGGACGATGGAGGAGAGAATCGCGCCGCTGACGAGATCGCCGCGATACAGCACCTTGTTCTGACCGTTCCGAAGGCGAATGGATAACACGCGATTCTGATCCGTCCGTGCAAACAGGCTATCGACGACCTGCTCAATCACGGCGCGACGGGCGGCTTCATGGTCCTGCCCGTTCCGCTCCAGCAACTCGCGATCGAACGGCAACGACGGCGTGAGATAGACCGCAAGAATCTCCACGGCCGCCTCCCGACTCGGCCGCGCGACCTTGATCTTCCGATCGATTCGGCCTGGCCTGAGGACCGCCGGATCGATCAAATCGGGCCGGTTGGAGGCTAGAATGATCACCACATCCTGTAGCGACTCAATGCCGTCCATCTCGGCGCAGAACATCGGCACCAGCGTATTGTTGATGTTGAACGACCGCATCGACCGCCTCGTGCCCAACACAGATTCGGCTTCATCGATAAAAATAAACGGCAGCGCCCCCTCTTTCCGTCTGGCGCGGGCCTTGGCAAACAGGTCCCGGACGATCCGCTCGGATTCGCCCAGCCACATGTTCAGAATCTCCGGCCCCTTGATGTGCAGGAAGGCGCCGCTTGTCACCGGCGGGTTCTTCGACGTGCCATCCGCGGCAGCCTGTCCCTGTGATTCACGGACGAGCTGAGCCAGGCTGGCGGCTGCGGCCTGCCCGATGAGCGTTTTTCCGCAGCCCGGTGGGCCATAGAGCAGGAAGCCCTTCGGCTGCGTAAACTGATATTTCGTGAAGGTGTCGGCATGGAGCAGCGGATATTCGATGGCTTTCCGAATGGCTTCGATCGCCTGATGCTGCCCGCCGATTTGCTCCCACGTCACGCTGGGCACTTCATCCAGCAGGTGCGTTCTCGCCTGGCGGTTCTCGAACTTTTCGATGGCGATCCGGTGGGTCGGCTCGATACGGACTTCGTCGCCGGCTTTGAGATCGGCCCCCAGCAAATCGCTGGACCGCTGCAGAATCAACGCCTGCCGGCCCATATCCTGTTCGAAACGAATACGCCCATCCGGCAGCACCTCGGCCACCTTCAGCACCGGCCCGTTGCGGTCATATCCGAGGGCCTTGATCACCGTATAGGCCTCATTCACTAGAATCTGCGTACCGATCTTGAGATCCTCGACCGGAAGACGCGGGTCGATGTTGGCGTAATACTCCGCCCCTCCGACGACGATGCGCGCCACAGCTTCGGCCGGCACTTCAAGCAGCAGCCCGACCCGGTTGGCAAGCGCCGTCAATTTGGCCACTACCTCATTGAGCTTCTTCAATTCGGTCTCGCGCCGGTCCTGGGCAACCGACTGGGCCGTAATCACATGTCGCAATTTGTACAGGAGCTTCTGGCGCGGATCGCCGTCCGGAAATGCCGCCAGACATTCTTCTATCAGTTCGATCGGATCAGACGAGGCAGAGGCCTCACGGCGCGGCGGCTGTTGCCCGCCCGACTCTGGCTGATCCGGATTTCGATGGTCGCTCATATCAATTCCTCCGGCTGGTCCAACTCCGGTCATCCTAACACAGAGCACAACTCCACTGTCGCGGTCGCACGAGCCGGTTCACACCGGTCCGATCCAATCAATTGACCGCCTGCAGCGGCGCGATCACTTGTAGCCGACGTTTGCCGCGGACGTACTCGATCGTCACTTCGTCGCCGACTTTGTGCTGTTCCATCAGATCCATCAGGTCGTCGATGGTTTCGACCGGCTTGCCGTCCACCGCGACAATTATATCGCCCAACTCGATACGGCCTCCGATGGTCTCACGCGCCCCATGCAGACCGATCCGTTCGGCAATACTCCCCCGGCCGACCTTTCCGATGATCACGCCTTTGACCCCCCAGCGCCGGGCCATGGCATCCGGCACCAACGAAATGCCCAGTCCGGGCCGGATCAACTTTCCATGTTTGATCAATTCAGGCACGATCCGGCTCACTGTATCGACCGGCACGGCAAACCCGATGCCGGCGAACGCCCCGCTTGGACTCATGATCTGGGTATTCACACCGATCAACCGGCCGCCACTATCCAGCAGCGGCCCCCCGGAGTTGCCCGGGTTGATCGCCGCATCGGTCTGAATCACCCCTTCGATCGTCCGGTTGCTCATCGACTTAATGGTGCGACCAAGGGCGCTCACCACTCCCGTGGTCAAGGTATGGTCGAGGCCGAAGGGATTGCCGATTGCCAACACCTTCTGTCCGACACGCAGCGACTGGGAATTGCCGATGATGACCGGCTGGAGCGCGGCTTCGGGAGCCTGAATCTGCAACACCGCAAGATCGTGATCGGGATCGGCGCCGACGACTTTCGCTTTGAATTCCGTGCGATCCGCCAAGGTCACCGTGATCGCATCCGCACCATAAATGACATGATAATTGGTGACGATGTGGCCCTGCCGGCTCCACACGAAGCCCGTCCCGGACCCTTGAGGCACTTCGAAGAGGTTGAACGACCAGGGATCGCGCTGCATCGCTGTGTTCGCAATGAACACCACCGACCGTGTGGCGCGTTCGAACACGGCGATGGTCGCCTGCTCCTCCGGACTGAGCTCGGTCGGCGCGGCAGATTGCGCGATCGGAAACCCGTTCGTGCCCTCGGCGGCCTGAAGCCAGGCCGGCGAGGACACTGCCATCACCAGCGCCACTATCAACCCAACTCTCAACCGCTCTTCGCGACGCCGCTCCCGGATCGCCCCGCTCAGACGCATCCTATTCACCGATGACCTGCAGTACCAGATCCCTGGTTCGTGCGCGCGTATCGAAATCCAACACGACGATCTGCTGCCAGGTGCCCAACGTCATCACCCCGTCGTTGAAGGGAATGGTGAGCGACTGCCCCTGCAATTGACCGCGCAGGTGGCTGTGGCCGTTGTCCTCTCCCGCGTTGCGCACATTGTGCTGCCAGGACGGATCGGCCGGAATCAACCGTTCCCACAGCGCTTTTGTATCGGCGCGGATACCCGGCTCATCTTCGATGATCAACACAGAAGCCGTCGTGTGTTTGATAAAAATCGTGAGAATACCGGCACGCAATTGCGTCTGTTTCAACGCCGCCTGGACCTGTCCGGTAATATTCTCCATCCGGCCATCGCCCTGCATCTTCACCTGCATCGAAAGACTTTTAACCGGCATGTAGCGCCTCCTGACCCGCCCGGCGCAGGAACGTACGCTCGCGTTTCGACAACGACCGCCCCCTGGCCTCTTCCAATACGCGATCGAATACCCCTTCCGCCGCAAGCGCCCGCAAGGCCTGCACGACGGGACGACTGATGATCCCTTCACCTTGCAGGGCATCCAGATAGGCAAACGCTTCCGACACATCTTCACGCTGCCGCACATAATAGTCGCGCCCGCGACGTTGATTGCTATAGGCCTCGAACTGTTCGCAGGCGACCAGGATTTCCGCCAATTGCCGCACCCAGGGCTGCGCGCCTTTCAGCTTCTCCGGATAGTAGTAATACAGCATGATCCGGCTCATCCACGGCGACCAGGTGACCGCAAGCTCCCGCAAGCGCGGTTTCACGGCGCGCAATCGGGCGGCCAATCTGCGGGCATACCCCAGCCGCATTTCCACCTGCTCGCAGGCCCAGGGATTCAGTTCGATGCCGGCCGCTTCCATTGCGCTTCGATAACGCGAAACAAAAGCCTCGGTTTCCCGTCCATAACGGGTCTCCGGGTGGAGAGCACGCCATTCACGCGGCCTGGTGGGAATTCCCTGCGCGCGGGCCCAGGACCAGATCCGGCCGAAGAGCCGTCGATCCAGTCCGGCTCGACCTAAATCATGCAGAATGCAGGCGATCTGATACTGTTTGACTCGCGCCGGCTGGTGTCCCATGCGCTGAGCCACCGCGGCGCACATCCGGGCCGTTCGGAGGGCATGCGGACAATCGTACCCCTTAATCAGCCGTCCTGGGCGGCGCGGGTCGGGATAGTCATAGAGATGCAGCAGTTGAGAAACGAGTGTCCGCGGAACCAGCAGCGGAGGGGACGTCATACGTGTAGGTGCCATGCAGGGGTGATGAGCCGCAGTCGATGACCGAACGGCAGAATATCGTCCGTGAAAAGAACGTGTCAAGCAAACCACGACCCGGGCAGAGGATTTCCTCGCACTCACTGTGGGGCTTTGTTATTCTGATGCCGTGGCTGACCGACAACCGGGAGGGAATTATGGTGAAGACGCGGTCCATGCACGTTGTGGTGGGAAGCGCCTGCCTCCTACTGGCCCAAGCCTTCTCGCCCCTGTTCGCTGCAGCCGCCGAACTGATCGATTTGAGCGGCAAAGCCGCCGCATTCGTCACTCTGCGTAGCCGTGATAATTTTTCGAGCGAATACCGGTACGATGTGACGGTCCGCAACAATTCCGCGGAACTCTTCATCGCCGACTCCTTGATCGTCGTGTTGGATCGCATCACCAACATCGGCGGGCAGGATCGTGAGAACCTGACCGGCGAATCCCTCCTGAACAGAATGGAAATCATCGGTCAGGACGGCACCACTGAGGACGGAAGGCCTTTTTTTCGTGTCCCTCAAGGATCGGGGCCGGACCTCACTCCAAACAACGAGAGCCTCCCCGTGACCGTCCGCATCCGGAACCGGGACTATGTCGCGGTCTTTACCCCGTCTTTCCGGGTGATGGGGCAAAAACGTGAAGCACCTAAACAGAAAAGCCCGACGGCGGCCGCACCGAACAAGGCCACCACGGACAAACTCATCCAACTCCTGATCAAGAAGGGCCTGATCACGCCGCAAGAAGCCCAGTCTCTGAGCCAACCATGAGCAGCCAGTCGTGCAAGGCCTGTGTCGGCACCTGGCCCGACCGGAGTCATTTCATCGCCGATTGCGGACTCACCCGGGCCTACCTGCATGACGACCAGTTCTTCACCGGCTGGACCGTGCTCGTCCTCAAACGCCACGCCACGGAACTCTTTCACCTCTCTCGAGACGAACGCAGTCGCCTCATGGAAGAAGTGTCCGAGGTCGCTGCCATGCTCGCACAGGAGTGGCAGGCGGTGAAGATCAACTATGAGTTGCTCGGCAACCAGCTTCCCCACATCCATTGGCATCTGATTCCGCGCCTTCCTCACGATCCGGCGCCGCTCGAACCGGTGTGGCGCATTGCGCATGAACCGGTTCGACTTGAACCGGCCGCACTCGCTTCAGCAATCGACCGCCTCAGGAACATCTGGCCGCCTCATCTCAACCAGCCCCCCGGGAAACCCTGAGATCCTCGACTGGTCGCGATGTCGAATCAACCTTCCCTACCAAGCGCGAGGGGGCCCCGCACATTCCTTCGGGCCCTGCTCTGGTCACTGCCGTTGCACGTGCTCGTCTCGATCGCCGTCGTCGGAGGGGCTGCCGCCTATTACAGCAGCACGGTATCCTCCCATGGCATATGGGCCGCAGTGGGCAGCTGGTCGCTGACGGCCCTCTGCGTCGTCGGCGCGCTGGTCGGCGGCGCCGTTGCGGGAGTGTTGAGCGCAGCCCAACGAACGGTGGAGCGGCTGGAGTTCACGCTCCGGGACTGGCTCCATGCCTTGCCTGCCATGCAGTCGGCGTCAACTTCGGCAGGACGAAGTCTTGCCACGGCTCGACAGGAATACGAGGCCATGGTCGACCGATGCGTGACTCAGACCGCCGGCCGTCTGAGACTCCCGCGCTGGCTGGAAAGGCTGATTCGCGCGACGCTGCAGGGCGTGGTCGTGGATCGGTTCATTACCTCCTGCACGGACCGGGGACTCACCCTCGTCGCCCCGCAGGAATTCAGAAACTGGTTGCTGGCGGAAGGCGTCAGCCTGGGGTTCATGCCGGTCCAGGATCAATTGGCCTGGTGGCGCTCCCTCATCCTGGGCGTCCTGGGGCTGATGGTCGTCATTGTCCTCACACTGGCCTTGCTCACTCATTGAAAGGTTCCCGCACATCATCCGCGACACATGTTTCATGCGAGATCCCGTGGAATTTCCGCTTCGTCTATGTGTATAAAGGAACGTCTTTTTTCATGTGGAGGATTGCCAGCACCTATGTTTCTGCACCACGCCACCAAGGGAAGGTGGCCTTTGATCCTGGCCGTGGCTTTGCTCATTCACCCGGCTTGGGCGGGCGCGCAAGAAGACCCCTCCGCGATCCCGTCCCCGGAACCGATTCGAGAAGAGCCGCTCCCCCCTGAATCCATTGCTCAGCCGGCATTGCCGACGCCGATTCCGGCGCCTGTGCCCCTCAGCCTGTTGGAGACCCTGACCCAGGCTCGCCAAGCCCTCCACCTCGAGCCCGATGCCCAGGAGCCACGCCTCACGCTGGGCCGAACCCTCTTCCAGCTGGGCGATACCGATGGCGCCATCGACGAATACCGAACCGCCCTGCGATTCCATCCGACCGTTGCGCAGGCCCATCTCGATTTGGGCACCGCGCTCATGGCCAAGCAAGACTGGCGCAGCGCCATGACGGAGCTCCAGGAAGCCGTCCGCCTGGATCCGACCCTCGTGCAGGCGCACTACAGCATGGGGACGATTCATTACACCCGCGGAAATGTACAATCGGCCATCAAGGCCTATCAGGAAGCCCTGCGGCTCAAAGCGGACTTTGCAGAAGCCCACTACCGCCTCGGACTGGTCTTGAAAGTCGCGGGACGGGACAAGGACGCGGCGCAGGAACTGGAAGCCGCCGCGCTGGCGGGATTGGCCAAAGCGCAATATTTTCTCGGCAACGCCTATCGCTCAGGCCAGGGCGTGGAGAAGAGCCAGATCATGGCCATCACCTGGTGGGCACGGGCCTTTGAGCAGGGCTTGCCGGAAGCGGCACAGGCGCTGACACAACTTCGGCGGCTGGCAGCGGTCAAGGGCAATCTGCAAACCAAACAATCCAAGGCGGCGGCTGAAGCTTTCAAAAATTATTGCGATCAGCTCTGGCTGGATTTCCCCGATCTGGATCGAGGGGACCAGGCCACGGAAACCGTCGGCACCACGTTACTCACGCAAGGCCGCACAGGCGAGGCCCTGCCCGTTCTGTTACGGGAAGCCTATGCGCTCAACGACATCTCACATGCGGCACTGGTTCAGCTCTATGAGCAGGGACTCGACGGCCAGCTCCCCCCCCATGGCCAGTGGATCCTCAGTTACCTGGAATCGACTGCGGCCGATGGCGCGATTCCGTCCCGTACGGCCCTGGCCCGCATCTACGCCAAAGGACTCGGCCTGGCACCGGACCTCGCCAAGGCCAAGAGTTATCTCAAGGGCATGCCGCGGGACGAGGTCAAACGTATTCTCGACGAAATCACCCCCGAGACTCCCAAACCGTAGTAAGCTGTCGAACATGGTTTCAATCGCCTCGCCATGCCGGCCGGCATGGCTCACGGTCAGGAGCAGGACCGCTCGCAGGATGTTCGCACAGTCCGTCCGACACCGCGCACAGCGCCAGGCGCGCGATGTGTCGGCACATCGACGGACCTGGTTACCATCCCGCTAGCCGTCACCACCACCCATGCACATAGCCACTCGCCTGTTCGTCAGGAATGTCTGGCTGCAAGCCGTCGTCATGGCATTGGCGTCCCTCGCCCTCACCGAGGTCATGTGGACGCCGGCGCCTGTGACCTACCACGCGCTCGAATGGGCACCCTACGACACCTGGATGCGGCTCCGCTCGCAACCGGCTCCCGACTCACACCTGCTCCTGGTCACGAGAGAGCAGGCCAGCGAACAACAGTTCGGCGCCGGCCTTTGGGATCGCAGCCTCCCGGCCAGGCTCATCACTGGATTGCATGACGCGGGAGCAGCGGCTATCGGGCTCGATATTCCCCTCGACTTCCCCAGCCCTCCCAACCTCGGTGGCGCCGTCAGCGACGCCTTGCTGATGGAAGCAGTGACATCCGCCGGGACCGTCTCCTACCCCGCATTTCCAACTGCGCCCGTCGAGCAGGATAGGGTAGGCGTTGCTGTGCCCGCACAGGGCCTCACGACGGGCCGAAGCACCCTACAGCCGCTGCTGGACCTCGATCGCATTGCTCGCCGCGCCGGGCTCTTTCAGGGAAACGGGACGGACGAGCGTCCAGCCCTGGGCTTCTCCTTAGCCACCACGTTCTGGCAGGTTCCATTGAGCCAGGTAGAGCGACGCTCCGGACAGGTTCGAGTGCAGAACGCACGGTGGCCAGGCGGTACGACGGGCTCCCTGACGATCCCGCTCGACCGCCAGGGCCGACTCCTGCTCAACTTCGCCGGACAGCAACTTCCCACCGCCTTCCACACCATCACCGTGTTGGAACTGTCCCGCATCCTCGACCGGAAGGACAATGAAGCGCTCAATGCGCTGGTCAACGGCAAAGTCGTCGTGCTGCTCACCCAACCACGCATTCAACCGGACCGCACGCTCCCTTCAGGCGACGATACATCGGACATGCTCCTCCAGGCGCACCTGCTCCACACACTACTCACCCAAGACTGGATACGTGAGCTTTCTCCGATTCAACGACTCCTGCTGACCTTTGCCCTCTGCCTCTGTGTCGCCTGGTTGGTCTTACGATGGCCGGATTGGAAAGGGCTTCTCCTGGGGGCCGGAAGCCTCCTGCTGTATCTGACCTTCGGTCTGGTCTCGCTCACCACGGCCCATTGGGTTCTGCCGTGTGTGATTCCTGTCACCGCAGCCGTCACCGTGCTCGTAGCGACCAGCCTGCTGGGACAGATCGTGGCGACCCGACGCCTGGCCTTGCTGGAGCAGGACATGCTGCAGGTTCAGCAACACCTGGTGGCGGTTCGCGAAGCACTGATCTTCAGGGAGACCGCAGTGGAATCCCTGGAAGAAGACCTCGAATCGGCCCGCGCCGGCATGTCCCACTCAGCCTCCAGGGAAGCCGAATCGACGAGACTCGCCGCCGATCTTCAGCTCAAAATCGCCGATGCCCAGGCGCAGGAGGAAGCGACGCGGCAGCGCATGAACGAGCTCGAACGACAGCTTCAGAGCCTGCGGGCCGCAACCATCAGTTCCGCGCCCCTGGGAAATGCAGAACAGGAAACACTCCGCCGGGAATGCGAGCAAATGAGCATCGTCACCAGATCCCCTGCCATCCTGACCATGTTTCGCGATCTCAAGAAAGGCGCCCGTTCCACCGTCACGGTCCTGATCACCGGCGAGCCGGGAACCGGCAAAGAGTTGTTCGCGCGTGCCTTGCACCGTCTGAGCCTGCGGGCGCCGAAACCGTTCATCGCCGTGAACATGGCGGCGATCTCCCCGGAACTCTTCGAGAGTGAACTCTTCGGCCACGTGCGCGGCAGCTTCACCGGCGCGCTGACGGATCGTAAAGGCTATTTCGAACTGGCGCATCACGGCACCATCTTTCTGGACGAAATCGGCGACCTTCGACTCGACCATCAAAGCAAACTGCTGCGAGTGCTGCAGGACCGGACCTTCTATCGCGTCGGCGCGACGACTCCCACCACGGTCGATGTCCGTATCGTGGCCGCGACCAACAAAGATCTTCAGCGCGGCGTGTCGGAAGGCTGGTTCCGCGAGGACCTGTATTTTAGGCTCAAGGGTCTCGTCCTGCATCTCCCGCCGTTGCGGGACCGGCCAGACGATATTCCGCCCCTCGCAGAAACCTTTCTGCGGGAAGCCGCGACGCAGCCGCAGCACGCGAACTTCCGGCTCTCGGAAGAAGCGCTGGCGACGCTGCAGCAGCAGGCATGGCAAGGCAACGTGCGAGAGCTGCGCCAGTGTCTCGAACAAGCGATCGCGCTCTCCGACGGACCGATCATCGCAACAGCCGACCTCCGCCTCTCGGGGCGGCCTTCGCCCGCCGTCGTCGTGACCGGAGCCGAACCGCTCCTCCCCGATCCGGCCGGTGACACCGCCGTGCTGAACCAGTTGCGCCAACACCGGTTCGATATGCAGGCGACAGCCAAGGCGCTGGGGTGGGATCGCAGCACCGTCACACAACGGCTGAAGGGCCTCTGTTTTCAGGCACTCGTGGAGTCGGCAAGAGATCAGACAAAAGCAGCTTCGGCCCTGGCGGGAGACCCATCGTTACTCCGCACGGTCGAACTGAAACTGATGGACTACTATGGCCACTTGATGGAAACGATCGAGCCCTTCACCACCGCAGAGGAAGCCCTGCTCGATTGCAAACGGCGCTTCAAGAATCTCCCCGAACGGCACTTCAAATCCGTCGAGGCCCTGGTACGACAACATTTCCGGTAGAAGACCCGGCTCACGGATTCTCAGCACGGAGCCACAGCTATTACTATGATCGATACTTTCAGCAAAGAGCAGTCGAAATTAAGAAGCACCGCTCGCGAGGTCCTGTCATGAGCCCGACAGCCTTAGTGCATTGGACCGAGTCAGGACAGCCCTGCTCCGCGCGCTGGCGCTCGGAATGGGGAGCTCCACCGCCCGCTCGTGTGACCATTGCTGACGACAGCATGACCGCCGACGCTGCGCACCGCCTGGCCTGCGAAGGAACCGCGCTGCTCTGGCGGGGCGATTTCCAGAATGCCCGACAGTTACTCAACGCCATGGCGCGGCGTGCCGACCGCCATCCCCCCAAACCAGGCACCTCGCCGGCAGAGGCCTTTCATTTTCATCGACAGACCCAGTCTCGCCGCGCCCGCATCCTCGGCATGCTCCTGGTACCACTTGAGGACGACTACGAAATTCCACTCCGCCGCGCCCCCGATCTCCAACTCGCCTGCGCGGAGGCGTATGGTCCCTGCGAAGGGCCCGCGCTGGTCGCACTCCGGGAACTGCTGGGACTGGTCGGCGCACACGAATGGCGGAAGAACGGGGTCGTCGTCCCTGCCCTCGGTGATCGCATCCATCCCCACTATGGAGTGTTTTCGCCGATTCGCAGCGAGTATGTAGATCTGGTCGCCGACGCGCCGCTACCTTCCAGTGCCCTCGCCTTCGACATCGGCACCGGCACCGGCGTGGTGGCGGCTGTGCTGGCCCGCCGTGGCATCTCACACATCGTTGCCACCGACCAGGACCCTCGCGCCCTGGCTTGCGCCCGTGAAAATCTTGCCAGGCTGGAACTGACCGATCGAGTGGAAGTCGTACAGGCGGATCTTTTTCCTGAAGGCAAGGCGCCACTCGTGGTCTGCAACCCGCCCTGGGTGCCGGCACGGCCGACCTCCCCGATCGAACAGGCAATCTACGATCCGGAAAGTCGCATGTTATCCGGCTTTCTCAACGGTCTGACGGCTCACCTGGAGCCGGGAGGGGAAGGCTGGCTCCTGCTGTCCGACCTGGCCGAACATCTGGAGTTGCGAACCAGGGCAGAGTTACTCGCCATGTTCGATCAGGCCGGGCTCGTCGTCCTCGGCAAGACCGATATCCGACCGCATCATCCCCGCGCCTCCGATCAGGCCGACCCGCTCCGCGCCGCCCGCGCGGCGGAGATGACATCGCTGTGGAGATTGGGGGTGCGGTAATCTCCGGATTTGCTTTCTGGAGGTTACCCTCGAAGAAGCCCGAATCAACAACGTACAGGTCTCCGGCTCATACCTCCCCCCTGAATTCTCTGCTAAAGAAATCATGCTGTCCCTCGCGCATGGCACTCGCATGCGATATCGCGAATAGTTCGCTGCACTCGCCCCCTACTTTCCCTATCGATATCCCTTCAGACGATCCATGCTGATCAAGTATGCACGCGGTGAATTATGGCCACGATATGTTTCTGGACGCAGACGGAGGAGGACGTGAGCCCAGTGAGCCGCCGGCCTACGTTAAGAAACGGAGGTGCAAGTCGACAGGGTTATCTCAATGACCGCAACAAGGTCATCTGGTGGGGAGGGCGAAGAATCAGAAGGAGTGCGTACTATTCAGGCTGAGGGACGTAGAGGGACAAGCCGTTCAATTTCGCTCGCCTTTGCACCGCGCATGGCATGCCAGAGATCCCAGTCCAACTGTAACCCGAGCCAGAAATCGGCCGACATTCCGAGAACCCGGGCCAAGCGAAGCGCCGTATCGGATGTGATCGCCCGTTTGCCACGAATGATTTCATTCAGCCGAGGGAACGAAATTCCCAAACGGGAGGCAAGTTCAGACTGAGTAACGGCAAGTGGCTTCACAAACTCCTCCAGCAACATCTCGCCGGGACGAGTAGGAGGACGATGGCGAGGCAGGCGGCGACCGACAAGCTCTTGCGAATGGCCTCGTCGCCCCGACGTAGCACGACTCCTAGTGATAGTCCGCGATTTCAACCTCGTGGGCATCGCCAGCCTCCCATCGGAAACAAATCCGATATTGATCATCGATCCTGATACTATGTTGCCCGCCACGATCGCCACGCAACCGTTCGAGGCAATTTCCCCGCGGCACAGCGAGCTCACTAAGGTCTCTGACTCGATTGATCTGATCGAGCTTCCTCCTCGCGACCTGCCACAAAGTCCGTGGGCAGACTCTGCGGGCAACCGAATTGTCGATGCCATCGAAGATGTCTTCTGTCCCCCGTCCCCTGAACGAGCGTATCACGGGCTCTATTATAACGACACCCGTGATAGTGATCAATCTCCGTGAAGTCTACCCCGCAAGCGCGGCGCGATCGGGATGGCACAGATGCCACGGAGTCCCAACGATAACGACTCACCATTCTATATCGACGTCACGGACAACAGTGGGCTGGACCAAACCGACACCGTCTTCAGCGAGGTCGTTCGAGGCATGGAGGTGGAGGACGAGATCCTCGCCGCGAGCCAGCCGGTTGATCGCAAGGGTGCGATTTTAGGAATCTGCTTCTCAGGGGCTCGTCCGTACATCTGGAGTTGCGAACCAGGGCAGAGTTACTCGCCATGTTCGATCAGGCCGGGCTCGTCGTCCTCGGCAAGACCGATATCCGACCGCATCATCCCCGCGCCTCCGATCAGGCCGACCCGCTCCGCGCCGCCCGCGCGGCGGAGATGACATCACTCTGGCGTTTGGGGGTGCGGCAGGGACCGATCGTGAGATCACTAACCGAATAAACACCTGATCATTACCAACTCCCAAAGAACTATTCCTATAAGATACGGTAGGCAAGAGATGCTTCGACAGAGCACTATAGGCGAGAAATTCTCTCCATCGATGTTTCACAGCAACCCGCTCGTACGAGCTTATTCCTTGATGAGCCACAGCGTTTCATAACCACCCACCGATGAGTAGTCGAAGGGTTGCTTGTCTGGGACTTGCGATAGATCAATCGTCTTATTGCCAACTCGATAGACAGTCTTGTATTTGCTATCGCGCATGGACCAGACAGGAATTGCTGTTCCGTCCATGCGCAAAGCACCAGCGAATCATGTAACTCAGAGCAGCCAATTGAGATTGGCAAGAAACTTAGGAATGCAGCCTGTCCCGAAGATGACTCCAAAGTGCTGTCCTCTCTCCCCACTATGTTCTGTGGTAGCCTACGGCTAATCGCTCAGTCGTTGGATAGAAGGTTTCATTCATCTGGAGACGAGCGTACGCCTTCCCACCTTCTTAACTTTCGCCCACGGTGTGATTTTTGCGAGTTTGGCGCCTAACTCGCGTTCCGCGACTTCCATGTCACAGGCCGCTTGAGCGCGCAGCCAGTAGCCGTTCGAAAGACCAAAAAACCGACACAGACGCAAGTCGGTGTCGGCAGTAATGGCTCGTTTGCCCGCCACGATGTCGCCGATGCGCTGCGCCGGCACGCCAATCTCCTTCGCCAGTCGATACTGACTTATTTCCATCGGCGCCAAAAACTCTTCCAGCAAAAGTTCTCCAGGTGTGACGGGCTTGAACTTGCGCATTGTCATGCTCCCTCAGTGATAGTCCACAATCTCGACGTCGGCAGCGCCTGTGTCCGTCCAGCGAAAGCACAGACGGAATTGGTCGTTCACGCGGATACTATATTGCCCCACACGATTACCTTTCAGAACTTCCAGCCGATTCCCCGGCGGCACCCGCAGATCGCTTAGGCGACCTGCAATCTCCAACTGTCGCAACTTACGCCGCGCGACAGCCGCAATACTCGCGAATCGCCCGACAGGCGCTCCCTTCGATAGCGCCTGCGTATCGAGACACTTGAAGGTCTTAATCACAGGCTCCAATAGTAACGCCACGCGTGATTACCGTCAAGAGTGATGATCAACACATGAGGTCCTTGCGCTCCTCAACAGTCTATCGCGGCTTACCCAAACGACAAAATAAGATGCCCGTGAAGTCGTGACTCTGCTCCTTCACTCATATCAAGCGAGGCAGTTGGTATGGTCTCCATTGCGCGCATCGGCCGAGCGCCGCCCTCAATGTGAAAATTTCGGATTTATTCTAGGCGCGCGGTCTGCGAGCACAGAGACCATACCAACTGCCTCGCCACCTCCCCTTCTGAGCCCGCGCGTTGCGCGAGCAAGGAGACCACACAGGTTGCCTCCTGCTCCCTCCTGACTGTGTGGGTGCGCGACGCGAGCAAGAACCAGCGTCACATTGCGCAGGCCGGCGAGACAGTGAGACGGCCGTGTCTTCGAAGGATGGTTCGATGCTCCCTTCTCCTCCCTGTAGGACCGTACGCCAAGCGAGCACAGGGGCCATCAAGCCGCCCGTCGGGTCAGGCGGCTCTTCCTGTCGTGGCCTTGGTTCGTACCAGGAGATCCACATCGCAATCCAGGACGTGCAGCAGGGACAAGAGTTGATCGATGGACTTGCGGTAATTTGTTTGGTCAAGCAAACGATAGAACTGCGTGGCGGATGTTCCCAGTCGTCGGATCAGCTCACGTTTGGAGAGAGGACTGGCCGTAACTCGTTTCTGCGCCTCAATCGTGAGCTTGTACAGAAGCGCATCCCGTAAATAGTGCGGATCCTGGTTGTACTCCAAGACCTGCTCACTGTGAACCGTTCCTTCTTTGCCGGATGCCAGGACATAGGTAAACCCTTCACGGCTTAACTCCCTATCGACAAAGAGTCGAGCTACCGGATCGGAAACGCTTGGTTGAGGATCGACCTTTGAGTACGGCAGCTGAAACGTTTTCTTCGAAGATTTTATTTGAAACACTTTCTTGCGATTGTTATGCGTCACTGAATGAATCTTCATAAGACCCCCTCAATTTCCAATTCCTCGATCAAGGTGCAAATTCGTCGCGTTGCCCGACCAGCCATTGGTTTGTGGTTATCCAAGTCCCACCCAAGAATCAATCTCCCATCGCGGTATACGTGCACATGTCGAGGGAAATGGTCTCCTTTCCAGGTCACAAAGATATAGCCGCCTCGCCGAATCTTCCCCACCCGTGAACGTTACCGTGAGCGGTAACACATGTCAACTCACCAGGTATCGGCGTCCAGCCTCATATCATGGAGGAAGGTAACAACCTACCCGGTTGGCCTCTCTATTCAGGATTGGGAGGATGCTCGTTCCACGCGCAACATGCTCTTCACTCAGGCAAAGACCAGCTCCCTCATAGGAGGCCGCTCGCGTGGTCGCCAACTGCGCGCGTCCCACGAGGTTCTTCCGGGATCGCGCGTTGCGCGACCTGCTCGTAATAGGCTGTCTGCCCGTTCCGCCTCATCTACCAGACTTCCTGATGCGGGGCCATCCCCGCACCCCCCGCTGATCCCCGCATGAGCTGCTGAGTCCTCGCATCAACACAATTTCGCGAAGTCCTTGTTCGTCCATCGATTTTTGATCGTCAGGCCCGTTGTTTCGCCTGGCCTCCGCCTTGCTCTATGCACCGGCCAACGGCGGGCAGCCCGGCAGGAAGGAGGTGAGCATCGACGAGCCGGGCCCGCGGGAACAGGCAGCCTATTCATCAATCAGCAACCCGGGGACCGGGATCATCCCGGCCCACAACACAAGGAGCAGGCGATCATGCAAAAAGCACCCACAGCCAGCATTACCGCAGGACCAGTCACTCCCACCATCATCGGACCGGACCGGGAGATGAAGGATGTCTATATCATGAGCGGCCTGGTGTTCTTCCTCGCCGTCGTCGTGTCCGCATTCTGGTACTACTCCCAGGCCGACGAGGCAGCCCATAGCAACCCCTCGGCAGAAGCCCTGAATAATACCCAGGTGGCGCAAGTCCTGAAAGATCCGACCGAACACGCGCCGGTTCCAGCCTCGATTCCCACGACGTATGTGGACGGAACCCCGTTGGCGACCCGAAGTACCGACATCCTGCACGACGATATTCACTTTGAAATCGGCCGCAAGGGATTGACCGATGACGGCAAGGCCACCTTGCAGCGCCACGCGGAATTCCTCAAGAGCGAGCGGGACTGGGGGATCCTCCTCCAAGGCTACACCGATCAACAGGGGTCGAGAAGCTTCAATAAGATCCTGGGCCTGAAGCGCGCCGAGACGGTCAAACAACACTTGATCGTACTGGGTGTGCCGGAGTCGTCGATCCGCACCGTGAGCCTGGGTGAAGAGGGCGCCCTGTGCATCGACCACAGCGACGTCTGCCGCCGGATGAACCGACGGGTTCACGTGGAGATGCGCAAGATCGGCCAGGAACACATGGTCGTGCCTATGATCGCCGTTGAACCAGTGACCGATCCGTTCTCCAACAGTGTCGATCCCTCAATTGAAACCGGGGAGAGCGGAGCGAATAGCGAAGGCCTTCCACTCACGCCCTCCGAACCGGCAGAACGCGCGACTGAACCGACTGACGGCAACTAACCGACTGCCGGATACCGTCCCCGGGTACGACAGCCCGCCCTTCCCGGGGACGCCCGTCGCACATCATCCACGAATCTCATGAAACGAGGCTCCCATGTTGAATGACCGCTTCTGGCTTATGCGACAGCGCGCGAAAACCTCTGCAGCCCGCCTCACGCTCTGTGCGTTCTTTCTGTCATTGGGACTTGGCGCTCCCCTTCCAGCCACCTCCTGCGCCGAACCGGGCGAATCCCTCAATACCGGCATCGTTTCCACCATGGGCATCAACGAGGTGACGGAAGGCACGTTGATGTTCAGGACCGACCAAGCCGGACGCTATACACCGGCACCCATTCTCAAGACTGACGTGCAGATCGCGATCACCGGGACGATTGCTCGCGCAACGGTCCGGCAGGAGTTCACCAATCCGAGCAGGAAGAAAGGCGACTGGCTGGAAGGCGTCTACGTGTTCCCGCTGCCCGAGACGGCTGCGGTGGATCATCTCCGCATGCGAATCGGTGAGCGCATCATCGAGGGCCAGATCAAGGAACGGACGGAAGCGAAACAAGTCTACGACCAGGCCAAGCGGGAAGGGAAACGGACCAGCCTGGTCGAACAGGAACGCCCGAATCTCTTTACCACTTCAGTGGCAAACATCGGGCCCGGTGAACATGTGACGATCGAACTCGAATATCAGGACACGGTTCGCTACGAGAATGAGCAGTTTCAACTCCGCTTCCCCATGGCCGTCGGGCCGCGGTACATCCCCGGCGTGCCGGTGATCGTCGAAGGACAGGGTCCACAGGGCGCGGGCACCAGTCCGGACACTGATCGTGTCCCCGATGCCTCACGGGTTACGCCGCCCATACACGAACCCGAGGACGGCGCGATCAACCCCTTGAGCCTGTCGCTCACACTCAACCCGGGCTTTCCTCTTGCCAAGGTGGAGTCGCCGTTTCACCCGATCATCAGCCTTCAGGATCAGGACGGTGGATACCAGATCAGTCTCCGGGAAGATGCAGTACCGGCCGATCGGGATTTTCAGCTCATCTGGCATCCGGCGCCACGCACCGAGCCGATGGCCACCGTCTTTACCGAACAGAAAGACGGCGCAAGCTATGCCATGCTGATGCTCGTTCCTCCGACACAGCACAATGAGAAGGCGGCGCGGGTTCCGCGGGACATCACCTTCATCATCGACCGATCGGGGTCCATGGCCGGCACGTCGATCGAACAGGCCAAGGGGTCATTAGCGGCCGCCCTCTCACGGCTGAGCACACAGGATCGTTTCAACATCATTCAATTCAATCATACGGTCAGGTCGCTGTTCCCCATACCGCAACCCGTGACGATCAAATCGATGCAACAAGCCATCCGGTACACCGAACACGTCACCGCCGATGGGGGAACGGAAATACTTCCGGCCTTGAGACAGGCCCTCAAGAGCCCGCAGGACAGCGCGCGGCTCCAGCAGATCATTCTCATCACCGACGGACAGGTCGGCAATGAAGAGGAACTGTTCGAACTGCTGCATCAGCGCGTGGGCAGCAGACGCCTCTTCACCATCGGGATCGGCTCCACGCCCAACAGTCATTTGATGCGGAAGGCCGCTGAATCAGGCCGCGGCACCTTCACCTACATCGGCAACGTGAACGAGGTGAAGGACAAGCTGGATGGCCTGTTCAGAAAACTTGAGCATCCGGTGCTCAATAACATCACCATCGATGCAGCCGGATGGTCGGGGCTCGAACAGTTCCCGGCAACCATCACCGACCTCTACGAAGGCGAACCCATCCTGCTCGCACTGAAAGCCGATTCGCTGCCTCCTCAGGCCGTCCTGCATGGACAAGTAGGAACCACCCCCTGGTCGCTCCCGGTCTCGTTCAACGATGCCACCGCTCATGGAGGGCTCTCGATCTACTGGGCCCGACAAAAGATCTCGGCGCTCATGGATGAAGCTTACAAGGGCGGCGCTCAAGAGGCGATCCGAAAGGCCGTGCTGGACGTCGCCCTTACCCACCACCTGGTCAGCCAATACACCAGTCTGGTCGCTGTCGATATGACCCCGTCCAGACCGACGGACTCCCTGGAGGCTGACCGCGACCAGACGACTACCCTGGCGCGTGCGCAGAACCTCACCGCCCTCGCAAGCCTCCCGAGGACTGCGAGCGGCGTACAACTGCAGATTCTACTCGGGACAGCAGCGCTCCTGTTGGCCTGCTTGCTGTGGCAATTCCGCCGAGCGGTCGCATGAGTCGAACCAGACCGGGCTCCCGCCTGCTGACAATGCTGATGGCGGGACTTCTCGCTATCGGCTGCTGGCAGGTCGGGGAAGGATCGTGGATGTATGCAAAGGCCAGGCTCGCGCAGTTCCTCCTGCAGCGGGCCTGGTGCCGCGCCCTGGCGGGAGAGGCGATGCCGAAACCCTGGCCCTGGGCCGATACCTGGCCGGTTGCGCGGCTTCGCATGCAGCACCCGTCGGTAGACCTGATCGTCCTCGCCGGCGCCTACGGCCGGACCCTGGCATTCGGTCCTGGCCATGTCACGTCCAGCGCCCTGCCCGGGCAGGAAGGCACGGTGATGCTGACCGGTCACCGGGACACGCATTTTCGTTTCTTGAAAGATGTGAAATTGGGCGATCACCTCGCCCTGACGGGACGCGACGGAACCACCCTCCACTATCGAGTGATCGAACAGCGGGTCATGGATTCACGGCGGGAGCTCATTCCGACAGGGCAAGACACAGAGGATCTGGTGCTGGTGACCTGCTTTCCCTTCGATGCCATCCAAGCCGGTGGGCCGCTGCGCTACGTGGTGCGGGCCGAACGGATAACCAAGGGATCCATGCCTCGAAAGTCTCCCCGCTTTAGTGCGCAGCCCAATCGTCCGATCTCTCAATTGGCAACTTGTGAGCACTCGTACCCGTTCTGTCCCACTGGCATGCGAGAAGAGAGAGGCTCCCTGGGAAGACGGCAATACAGCCTGTCCCTATCCCGATCCTGGATTCCCTCGGAATACGGCCGGAACACGCGAATACGGATCGAGGGTGTCCACATGGGTCTCACTGGACGGCACTCTATCCAATGCTAGACTTAAGGGTACCGTTGGATCTGCACGGAAAATAAATCCTTCGAACTACAACAGGGACGTAGAAGAGATGCAAGAGAGTTTGCCCATCGAAGCGGGCCAGGAGAGAGCGCGGTTCTTGCTGCCGTCAGCCCCTCCCAACTCGACGACTGTTCGCCTGTGGATCGGGCGCGGGTTAGCCCTCGCCTTGGTGATCGGCACGATCTTGTTTATGTGGCGCGTCTATGAAGCAACCGGACTGTTTATCAGCATCGGGATGGACTATGGCCTGTACCTCGCTCAGGCGACAGTGATGGGAGGCGACGACCCCAGCAAGATTTACGACAAGTCCGTGACTAACCTTGCGTATCGACACCTCTTAGACCTATACGCCCACGATCCCCACTACGATCCTGCAGCCCCTGGGAACTGGGCCTCACACGTGCCCTATCCCCCCATCTTTGCATGGGCCATGCAGCCGCTTACATGGATAGCCCCTTCGACGAGTGTGTTTGTGTGGGCTTGCGCCAACACGCTTCTCGCATTGTGGATCGGTTGGCGTGTCGCATTGCATTGCCCGGGGTCCGATAAACCCACCGTCATGCTGCTGTTCCTGGGGTCGTATCCGGTCGTGCTCAATCTGCACGTGGGTCAAATCCAGATTCTTCTCGCGTGGGTGGTGACGGAGTGTTATCTGGCCCTTCGTGCCGACCATGATTTTCGCGCGGGAGTCTGGCTTGGATGCCTCCTGGTAAAACCCCATTACGGCCTCCTGCTCGGATTGCTCTTACTATGGAAGGGCCGATGGAAGGCGGTGCTGGGTGTCGCGCTGACCGGTTCGGTCCTTCTGTTCGGCTCACTCTGGGTCGGGGGTATGCAGACCCTCCTGGCTTACCCTCAGGCCTTCAGTGACATGGTGCAATTCCGTGGCGATTCGCCGATCGTGATGTTGAATTGGCGGTCGATCGTCTTGGACTGGTACCCATCGATCTATTGGCGGAGCGGCATCATTCTGACGGTTTGTCTTGGCATCGCCACAGCGCTTTGCGTCGGCTGGGTCTGGCGAGGCCCCTGGAATCCGTCGGCCGAGGACTTTCCGGCCAAGATGCTGCTGACGCTCTTGGCGACCATCATAATTCTCTACCATAGCCATCCTTATGGAGCTGCCATCCTCGTGATGCCGCTGGCGGCCGTTGTCTTGTCGGAGCAGGCAAGCCGTATGGGACAAGGCATCGCTTGTGCCGGGGCGATCCTCCCAACCATCATCTTTACGCACGGGCATCCGGAACCCCTGTCTGATTGGGATCTCAATCTTCATTTGGAGCTGGCCTCACAGATTCTGAAGGCCACGGTCATTGCGCTCTGCGCGCATACGTTCATTGATCTGATTCAATCGACACACGCTGAAGATGTACCGGCAGAACCTGCACAAACGAATCTTTGCGCCGTGCACGCCGTGCCCTCGCGACACGGCTCAGCACACCACAGCGAGACGACGCCTCAACGTGAGCGTCCAGCCGCAAACGGATAACGAAACAGAAATCATGTCGACCTACATGGCGTTTTTGTGCGGCGTGGGCATCGTGGGCAGTTGTCTCGCGCTGCAAGCGCAGGGGCGTCTACGATCGGCAACCTTGTCGTCCCTCTACGTCATGGTCTTGTTCGGGTTCATGATTTTTATGTGGCGAGTGTCCGACCCGCCGGAGTTGTTCAGCGATTATTCTCAGGCCTATTACCCAGCAGGACAGGCCATTGTCCAGGATGTGCCGCGGCTGTATGACCGCGTCGCCGGTTGCGATGAATCGGCTGTGTGCGGATTTGTAAATATCCCCGTCATTGCCTTCCTATTCGCCCCTCTTTCGCGCCTCGGTCTGGAGCGGGCGCAGATGGCGTTCGCGCTGCTCTCTCTGGGTTGTATTGCAGCAAGCCTGTATTACCTCATGGTGCTCACGGCAGCCACAGGCTGGAGACGATGGGCAATTGCCGCGTTGTTCGTGACCAATGGCCCGCTTTTCTATAGTTTTCGTGAAGGCAATCTCACACACGTGGTCCTACTCCTCCTCGTGCTGGCACTCGTGTGCATTGAGCGGGACGAAGACGTATGGGCCGGTGTGCTGGTGGCTTGCGCCGCACTCATAAAATTACCGTTGGGGCTTCTGGGCGTCTATTTTCTACTGAAGGGACGCTGGCGAGTCGTCGCCGGGCTGGGGATTGCGTTGTTCGCCCTTGTGGGAACGTCCTTCTTATGGGCTGGATGGGAGAGCCATGTCACGTGGTATCGAGAGTCCGTTCTCCCGTTTTCCAGCAAGTCGTTGGCGGCGTTCAATGTTCAGTCGATCGATGGATTCTTGCTCCGGTTGCAGGCCGATGCTCTACTCTATGACTGGACGCCGATTGCTGTGGACGAGACCTTGAGATTGGTGCGAACCGGGATGGTCGCTGGGTTACTCACAATGTCTGGAATTATGCTGGGTGCAGGAGCTTCGAGGGGCGGCTCAAAAGACATGCTCTATTTGGAGTTCTCCGTTGTGTTGTGTCTTGCCCTCATCATCAGTCCGATTTCATGGACCCACTACTATCTGTTTCTGTTGATCCCGTTCTCCCTCTACATAGGCGGACGACTTCCTGTTCAACAGTCCGGGACCTGGTCCCTCGGCATGGTAGCGTGCATGCTGTCGACTTCCCTGCCTGTGCTGTTTCTCAATCCATCGTCCGGCAGCACCCTGGGAAAACTCTTTCTTTCCCATTATGTTTTTGGCGCCTTATGCTTGTGGGGACTGCTCTGCTTGGCGAAACGCCGTGGGGCACAGACGCAGGCCTGCCCGACCGGAATCCCGCTTAGACCATACTACCCAGCCACCTACCGAGGCTCATAAGGAAATTGCCGATTCATTCCCTGCCCAGCCCCTCCGAGGTGTCACCTACCTATGGTTCCAGTCTCTTGCCTGGAATGACACGCGCGCGCAGACAGCCCCACAGAACGGCTGTAGCTTACTGAACTATTGTCTGCTATCGGCTTGAATCGCCTCGGTCCTGGCGAGGGGGAGATCGGTATAAAGTCCGGCTAGCAGCCTGTCCGACATTGCCTATCAAATGACGCTACGTATGGGGTCGATCGGCGCGGTGATGAGCTGCCGGCCGAGCTGGCGCGCCGCGCGCAGCGGCTCCAGACGATTCGGGCGGCCAAGACCGTCTTGGAGCAAGAGGCCCAGGCGGAGGCGGCGGGGCAGCAGGCCGCCCGCGAGGCCCATGAGACGGAGCGGCCTCGCCGGGGTCGGCCGCCGCAGCCCCCCAGCTCGGTGCCCCACCCGAAGCCCAACGGAACTTCACCGATCCGGAGAGCCGGATCATGCCGGCCCCCAGCGCGAAGGGGAGCTTCGTGCAGGGATACAACGGTCAGGCCGCCGTGGATGCCACCGCCCAGATCATTGTTGCGGCCGAGGTCACCGATGACCCCAATGACAAGCAGCAAGCCCAGCCGCTCCTGACGCAGGTGTTAGTCAATACGGAACAGGTCCCACGGATCGCGAGCTTGGACGCAGGCTATTTCAGCGAGGCGACCGTCGAGGCCCTTGCCGCCCTGGGGTGTGAGCCGCTCATCCCACCCGATCGGCAACTCCACGGCCAGGTCGTGGCGGCCGCGCCGCGGGACCGGCCGCCGGCGGGACTGTCTGCGGCGCACGTGGCGAACGAAGCGCGGGCGGCGGCGGTACGCTCAGCGCAAGGCGATTGTGGAGCCGGTGTTCGGACAGATCAAGCAGGGCCGCGGCTATCGGCAGTTCTTGCTGCGCGGCCTGCGGAACGTGCGCGGGGAGTGGGCGCTCATCTGTACCACCCACAATAATGTTCTGAAGCTCTGGAGAGCCCTGCGGCATCGGCGGCGACGCCCCGGCGAAGGGCTGCGGGCGCTGAGAGGCGGCCGAACGGTGAACCGGAGAGGACAGCGATAGCGGGAGAGCTCCGTGCCATTCGAGGCACAGCCGAACGCGAACGGACTTAGCGGTGCAGAACACGACTCTCTTCCATCCAATGTCGGACAGGCTCCTAGTGTAGCGCTGCATAAATAGCTTTACTTATTCTGTCGTGCGAGTATAGTCCTCCGCCAGTGGAGGACCTGCCCATGCGTATCGCCCCATCTCTTCAGCTAACGGCTCCTGAACGTCAGCAATTGGCGCAGTGGGCTCGCGGACGACGGACGCCTGCGCGGCTGGTGCTCCGCGCCAAGATCGCCTTGTTGGCGGTCGAGGGCCACACCAACACGCACATTGCCGCGGCCTTGCACACGAGTCGGCAAACGGTGGGCCTCTGGCGGCCCCGCGTCGTCACCCACCGCCTCCTCGGGCTCGCCCAGGATGCGCCCCGCGGCGGACGGCCCCCCAAGCCTCGCCCAGCGCTCATCGCTCGCATTCTGAAGACCACGACGCAGGTCCCCCCGCCGGCGGCCACACACTGGTCCACCCGTACCTTGGCCCGGCACCTGCACACGAATGCGGCGCTCGTGCAGCGGGTCTGGACCGCCCATGGCCTGCAGCCCCACCGCGTGCGGACCGTTAAGCTCAGCCGGGATCCGCACTTCCAGGACAAACTGGAGGACGTGGTGGGCCTGTA
>ERZ1292633.144-Hain-H41-02um-R1-144-length-94940-cov-13_pt1 | contig 94940 bp, 110 predicted proteins | sample MGYA00564406_ERZ1292633 | MGnify/ENA primary metagenome ERZ1292633 (study PRJEB36523, sample SAMEA6512639) | groundwater metagenome | collected 2019-01-08 | study: AquaDiva: Metagenomics assemblies of 32 groundwater samples
TGGTAGCCCCAAGGGGAATCGAACCCCTATTTGCTCCGTGAAAGGGAGCCGTCCTAGCCGTTAGACGATGAGGCCGCGTCGCTTACCCGACAGCATGTCGGCCGCTCCTTCTTCGCGCCCCGACGTACGTCGAGGCTTGATGGCATTCAAGGCGTTTTACGCGGTCGCGTAAAACGTCCCTTTGAACACGGCTAATCTATAGGAAAAACCACGGTGCGTCAAGGCGCTGGGTCGTCCATGAAAAAACCCTCACGCCGCTTTAGGCGGGGTGAGGGAGACGCGGAGACGTTCCGTGATGTGGTGGACCATGGACTTGACCGTGCCTTCGGCGATGCCGAGCGCGCGACTCGCTTCCAGGTAGGTGAAGCCTTCGAGGTGTACGAGCCGCAAGGCTGCGATCTGACGCGGGTACCGCCCTTCGAGCGCGGCGATGGCGGCGCAGAGTTCCTCGTACGCGACCAAGTCGTCGGCAGGGACGTCATGTGACGTCATGCCCAACGCGTTCCCGCCGCGGTCCGCGGAGACGGTCTTCGGACGTCGCTTGGCGCGTCGCTGCCAGGTGACCGCTTCGTTGATCGCGATTTTCCCGAGCCAGGCGCGGGCGTAGGCAGCGTCGCGCGGCGGCCACGCTCGCGCACCCTTGATCCAGACGTCCTGGAGGACGTCGTCGGCGTCTTCGCGGCAACCGTTCAGCGTGCGCATGAGGAGGCCGATGAGCTTCGGCCGGTACGCCATGAAGAAGGCGGTGAAGCCTTTGGTATCAGACAGCGTCGACATCGGACGACCACCTTTCTTGAAAGGACTGACGTTCCGTTGTAGCATAGGAAATCATCCAGGTCAATATGCGCATCCTCGGCATCGAGACATCCTGCGACGAGACGTCGGTCGCCCTGCTCCGCGTGGAGAAGGGGATTTCGCGCATCGAAAAGCACCTGACGGCTACTCAGGTCCTGAAGCATGCGGAGTACGGCGGCGTCGTGCCGGAAGTCGCCGCCCGCCTCCATGCCGAGACGCTCCCGCTCCTCATCGACGAGCTCGGCATCGCGGGCAAGGACCTCGACGGCATCGCGGTGACCCGCGGCCCCGGTCTCGTCACCTCGCTCCGCGTCGGCACCGACTTCGCTCGCGCTCTGGCCTACGGCTGGGAACTGCCCATCGTCGGCGTGAACCATATCGAGGGCCACATCATGGCCAACTGGATCGGCAAGGACGTCTCGAAGGATGGCGCGGCCTACAAGCTCCCGGCGCTCATCCTCGTCGTCTCCGGCGGCCACACTGAACTCATCTTGATGAAGGGCTTCGGCAGATACGAATGCATCGGTTCGACCGTCGACGACGCGGCTGGCGAAGCCTTCGACAAGGTCGCCAAGATGCTCGACCTCGGCTATCCGGGCGGCCCCGAAGTCGCCAAGCGCGCCCTCGCCGGCGACCCGTCGAAGTTCGCGTTCCCACGGCCGCTTCTCAATAAGCCGCATTTCGATTTCAGCTTCTCGGGCCTCAAGACGGCCGTCCTGTATACGTTGCAGCGTAAGAAAGCCTGGAACGAGCAGGAGACGAACGACATCTGCGCGTCTTTCCAAGCCGCGGTCGTGGAAACGCTCGTGACCAAGACGCTCCGTGCCGCACGCGCCAAGAAGGTCAAGACCGTCTTCCTGGCCGGAGGCGTCGCCGCGAACCGCCTGCTTCGCGACACGCTTGCCGCGGCGGTGAAGAAGGATCTCGATGGAGTGGAAGCCGTCATTCCTGGACTCGAATACTGCACCGACAACGCCGCCATGATCGCCATGGCCGGCTATTTCCGGCTGTCGAAGAAAAAGCAGGACGGCTGGAAAGGGATGGAGCCCGACCCTTCTTGGGAACTCGGACGCTGATATGGAACGCTATGAGACCAAGACCGCAGCCGAGACCAGGAAGATCGCCGCCGCGCTGGCCAAGCGCATGAAGGGCGGCGAAGTCGTGGCGCTCATCGGGAACCTCGGCACCGGTAAGACGACCTTCGCGCAGGCCTTCGCCAAGGCGCTCGGCGTCAAAGAGCGCGTCCAGAGCCCGACCTTCATCTTCATGCATGAACACCGCTTGAAGCGAAAAAACGGTCCGAAGTATTTCGTGCACGCCGACGCCTATCGAGGCGGCGTCGCGGAACTGCGCTCCATCGGCATCGAGGAATATTTCGGCCGCCCCGACGCCGTCGTTCTCATCGAGTGGGCCGACCGCGTGAAGGAACTTCTTCCCAAGAAACGCGTCACCGTGCGCCTGAAGCATCTCGGCGGCGACCGGCGCGAGGTCAGGGTCGGGGGCTTGAAATAATCCCGCGGGCCTGCTAGCTTCGATGTAAGCCCTTTCAATCCCGTACGACACAAGGAGGCCCGCATGGGCAAGAGCCGCCTGATTCGCATCTCGAATCGCGGGATCTTCCCGCGATGGCGCCTCGAAAGCGTCGGTTCGTCGTCCAAGCGCGACAAGATGGACGATACGTCGCAGGGCGGCTGGTTCGGCTCGGGGACGAAGATCGCCCCCATCGCCGCGCTGATGCTCCGCATGGAAGTCCGGATCTGCTCGATGGACGAGCTGGGCGCCTACCTCGTGACCTACGACGTCGTCGACGGTCCCGGCGGCAAGGACGACCCGCGCGTCCGTCTGCGGTACTCCGGCGCTAGGACGTACGACGTCATCACCCAGTTCTCGCCGGACGGCTTCATGAACTGGTCGAAGCCGATCGGCGACGACCACGTGAAGGAGTTCCGCGTCTGGCGCGAGTATCTCCGCAACGCGCGCGACGCCGACAAGGACGCCCCGCATGTCCATGGCGTCGAGAGCGTCGGCCCGGCCCCGCCCGGGGAGACGCGCGTCTTCCTCACCCGCACCGCCGAATTCGAGGCGATCTGGAAGCACGTCGACAGGTATTTCAAGTACCTGTTGAAGGCGACTCCGATCTTCGCCTGCCCGGGCGCCGGCCGCATCTGGCCGAAGTCGCAGGCGGGCGTCACGCGCATGTTCTCGCTCGGCACGATGGCGCTCTGCAACAAGAGCACCGGCTGGTCCACGCTCTACGACTACGACTTCGACGAGAAGGCGCTGATGTCGGAGGAGCGGACGTTCGAGAACATGGGCAAGGTCTACCTGGAGCTCGCCGGCATGCTGTCCGCCTGTCCCAGCACCGTCCTGGCGCTTGACCTGCTCCGCGCCATGATTGAAGGCCGGGCCGAGCTCGAACGCCTCGCGCTCGCCCAGTTGAACGCGATGTCGCCGATCCCGTCCAAATCCGTCTGGAAGGCGGCCTGGCACGCGATGCACGGCGACGATGCCGTCATCGCCAGCGGCACCTGGTCCGACCAGCACGTCCGCGCCAGCTTCGAGAAGACCCCCGTCGTCGTCGCCTCGCACAGCCTCAAGAACTTCCTGAAGCTCTGCGGCGTGCAGGAGTCGAGCGACATCATCCCCGCGGCGGACCGCATTGGCTACCGCGTCATCACGCCATCGCCGCCGGAGAAGTCGGTCTTGGCCGAGGCCAGGGCGATCCTGCTCCAGCGGTTCCCGGAGACGCGCGACACCCCAGTGCGCGTCTACGAGGCGCTGGATGCCGCGACCGAACGGTTCGCCTCCGGCTTCTGCCTGCCGCCGGTGCCGCCGTTCAAGGAGGTCTTCCTCCGGCGCGATCGTCTCGCGGACATCCGCAAGACGCTTCGCACGCTCAACCACGAGTACCGGCATATTCGGACCGGAGCGTACGACGGTACTCCGGAGCTCATGCGCCGCGCGGACGAGGACATGACGGAGCTGCTGCTCGAGCTCCGTCGCCGCGAGGAAGCGAGCTGGGAACTCGACTGGGAAGATCTGAAGACCGATTCCGACGTCGAGCCGCCTCCGCTCCCTCCGCTCCCTCCCGTTCCGAAGAAGACGTAAAACCCTGCACCACATGGTGCGGGGTCTTTTTCCTCATTCCGCCGCCTCGAGCACCTCCTCGACCGTGGTGAGACCGTCGAGGGCCTTCAGGATGCCGTCCTGCGCCATCGTCACCATGCCTTGCTGGATGGCCAGGTCCTGCATCTGATACTCGGAGACGTTGCCGGTCAGCAGAAGCTTCTCGATCTCGGGACTCATCGTGAAGATCTCGTAGATGCCCAGACGTCCCTTATAGCCGGAGTCGCCGCAGGTCTTGCAGCCCTTGCCCTTGTAGAACTTCGCCGTCCCGATGTCCGGCTTTTCGCCGTCGCCGGCGGAGAGCGTCGACATGATGTCCGTCACTTTCTTCAGCTGGTCGGGTTCGAGCGCCGTCTCGCCCTTGCAGTCCTTGCAGATGCGGCGCACGAGGCGTTGGCCGATGACGGCGTTGAGCGCCGGCGCGAGCAAGAAGGGCTTCACGCCCATCGAGAGGAAGCGGGGGATGGCGCCGGCCGCGCTGTTGGTATGGATGGTCGAGATCATCAGGTGGCCCGTCAGCGCCGCCTGGATGGCGGTCTCGGCCGTCTCAAGGTCGCGGATTTCTCCGATCATGATGACGTCGGGGTCCTGGCGCAGGATGGCGCGCAGGCCCTTGGCGAAGGTGTAGTCCTTTGAAAGGTCGATAGGGGACTGGTTGATGCCTTCCAGGCTGTATTCGATCGGATCTTCGAGCGTGATGATCTTCGTCTCGGCGTCGTTCAGTTTCTTCAGCGTGGCGTAGAGCGTCGTCGTCTTGCCGGAACCGGTCGGACCGGTCGTGATGATCATGCCGTTCGGACGCTCGACCTGGGTCTTGAGCTGTTCGTACGCCTTGCCGCGGATGCCGAGGTCGTCGAAGCTGAGCGCGATCGTGCCCGGCTTCAGGAGACGCATGACGACGGACTCGCCGTAGGCGGTCGGGATCGTCGAGACGCGGACTTCGACTTTCTTGCCGGCGACGAAGATGGTGAAGCGGCCGTCCTGGGGGATGTCGGCGACGTTGATCTTCAGCCCGGAGAACAGCTTGATGCGCGAGATGATGCGCGGCCAGACGTCCTTGGCGAGGCGCGCGGCGTCCTGCAGCACGCCATCGACGCGGTAGCGGATGACGACGTCCTTCTCCTCCGCCTCGACGTGCATGTCGGAAGCGTCGCCCTTGAGCGCGCCGGCGATGATGATCGTCACCGCGTTCGTGATGTCGGCGCCCTTCAGCATCTTGTCGAGGTCCTTGAAGGAGGACATCTGGTCCTGGTACTTCTTGAGGTCGGCTTCGGTGATCTCGACGCCTTTCACGATCTTGTGGATCTTCGGCAGGGTGTCGTACAGCTTGAGCGCGAGGCCGAAGCTCTCCTCGGAAATGATATACATGCCGACGTTGGCGTGCGCGCGTTCGCCGACCTGGTAGGCGGCCTCCTTCACGTCCGGCCGGGAAGGGTCGATGGCGGCGACGCGCACCTCGTCGCCCGTCTGCAGGAAGACGACCGTCTTGAGCGCCGCGGCCTGTTCATGCGAAAGCAGCGCCAGCGCTTCCGGCGAGATCGGGAAGCCTTTGAGATTGATGTAGGAAAAGCCCAAGAGAGCGCCGCGTTTGGCGGTCTCGCGCTCCTTCGCCTGCATGTCGAGGTCGCGCATCTTGGCCGAGAACTTCGCCTGCGAATCGGCGGATGTCAGGTTCGGCAGCTTCGACTTCTTGAGCAGGTCGTTGATGTTGGGCAAGTCGCCAGGCATTCCCGTCGTCACCCCGGCGGAGGCCGGGGCCCGTTTCAATTATTTCAGCAGCTTCTCGAACCAGCGCGCGATCTTGGATCTGCCGCCATGGCCGCGCTGATGGAGCTTGTTGAATAGGTGCACCCAGACCGCGTATTGGAAGGCGGCCAGGCCTCCGCCGATGACGGCGAGCAGGACGACGGCGGCAAGGCCCGCGATGCCGATGATGACGGCGACCGCGGCGCCGCCTTGGACGAGCGAGGCACCGACGAGGAGCGGCAGCAGGATGATGCCGGCGACCGCCGTGGCCGCGGCGATGCCGAAGGCCGCCAGCAGGTTCACGCCGAAGAGCACGAGCGCCGTCTCGAGGCTGATGAGCCAGTACTTGCGGAACAGCGCGACGGCGGACTCGATGGCGGCGACGAGCGGCAGGCGCTGGAGGCTGACGTAGCAGGCGGCGTAGATAGTCACGAAGCCGATGATCAGGGTCAGCGGCGTGAGGAGGACGAATCCGGCCAGGTAGGAGAACGAGCTCCAGAGGTTCGCGTCCGCCAGGTACAGGACGGTGAGCGACAGCAGGAGGTAGAAGAAGGCCATGATGGCCAGGCGCGAAAGCACGTTCAGGACGAAGAGCGGGAGCGCCACTTCGTTGCCGGCCGCGAAGAGCGAACCGAAGGCCGTCGCGCGGCCGCGTTCGGCGTCGCGCGCGCCGGCGATGAGGCCGCCCTGCGCGGAGACGACGACCCAGGCCGCGACGGCCGCGAGTCCGAGGACCGTGAGCGCGATCAGCAGGAAGACGACCAGGTTATGCGCGCCGATCGAGGCCATAGCGCCCTCCCAGCCGCTGCCGAACGCCAGCATGCCGGAGGAAAGGTAACCGCCGAAGTCCTCGTCGAGGCCGAGGCGACCCGTGCCTTGGATGAGCATTTCGTAGACGCCCCCGTTGCCGAGGAACGAGACGAAGAAGCCCAGAAGCCAGAGCGCCTTGTTCTTGCGCACGGTTTTCCAGGCGTCCGCCAAGATGTGGCGGTAGAACGCGCCGGTCGGTTTGGTCATAGTTCCTCCTAGTGAGTCGAACATCGTGCCCTAAGTATACAGCAATTCCCAGCCGCGAGCCACGCGCTGACGCTCAAGCCGCGCTGAACGCAAGACCGGCCCCTTTACGGGAGCCGGTCTTTTTCGGTCAAGGAAAAAACCGCCTACTTGGCGGCTTCGGCGCATGCGAGGAGCGCCTTGGAAAGGAGGATCAGCGGCGCGGGCGGGAGGTCATGGTTCCGTCGCGGGCGGCGCATCTCGCGGCGGATGCGCCAGGCCAGCAGGATGTCGTTCCTGGGTCGTCCGATCAGTTCCCCGTAGCGGAGGAAGGCGTGGGCTTGGCGATCGTTCGTCAGCGGTTCCCAGCCGAAGAAGGCGAGGAGCATGGCCAGGGCGAAGGAATCGCACCAGGCCTCTTCCTGGACGTCGAATTCCGTCCTGACCCTTGCCGTCTTGTGGCGGAAGAACGGGTGGTCGCGCTTCAGGACATGATGGGCGAGCTCGTGATAGATCAGCAGGCCTTCGCGCGCCGACATGTCGTTCGGCACGACCGGCGGCAGCTGGACGCGCGAGCCGCCCTTCACGAACTTGTCGGGGAACAGGTAGGCACAGAACGGCTCCGCTTTCTTCATACGATTGATCGGGATGCCAAGGCGGGCGCAGAGCTCATAGCCCTCCATACCCGCCCAGTCGTAGTAGGCGTACCACAGGAAATGGACGGCGTGGCACGGGATCGACGGCGCGTTCCCGCCCCGCCTGCAATCGCAGGTCGCGGACATATTTCACCTCCGGCGCAAGTGAACCAGTCCGCGCCGCCCGCGTCAATGCGATACCGGACCATCACGGGAGCGGCGGTTCTTTTCATCATCTCCGTTCTCTTGACGCGGCCAGCGGCGTGTGATAGGACCGAGTCGGAGGCACCATGCTCACCGCCCTCATCATCGTCGGTTCCTTGCTCGGCTACCTGACCATCGGCCGCACGGTCGCCGACGCGTCCTGGCGCACCTGGACGAAAGGCGACCCGAAGACGACGTCCGCGCGCTTCCTCTTTCCATACGAGTCCCGGCTCTATCCGAAAAAGTTCGGGAAGTTGGATCGATATGGCCTTATCGCGGCTAGAACTGATCCGCTGGACTCCATCGACGTCATGCTCTATCACTGGGGAACGACGGCGTTCTGGTCGGTCAAACTCCTTTGGTGCTCGTTCGCGTGCCTCGGAATCGGCGTCGGCAAAGGCGTCAATTGGCTCACGGCCTGGCCGTCACAGCTTTTGCTTCCGCCCGCGGACCGCAAGGCGTTGCCGGAACCGGAGGCCGCCCGACCGGAATCGACCCCGCCCGAGCGCCGCTACCTCGACGCGGACCGCCGCGAACGCGAACTGCACGCCAAGATGGACGCGACGCGCCTCGAGAAGCAAGAAGCCGCCAAGGCGCTCGGCGGCGAAGACCAGGCCCGCAAGCTGGCCGCCCTGCCCGATCGCAAACTCTGAAACGCAGTACCGACCCCAAGAAGGTCGGTTTTTTCGTATTGACAGGCGAAAGCGCCCTTTGATACGTCCATGCTATCATTCCTTACGAAGTCATCCTATGGAAGAAGAACCGAAATTGAGCGAGGTCCTGGAAGCCGTGAAAGATGGTTTTGGCTTGATGGACGAGAGATTCATGAAGGTGGACGAGAAGTTCATGAAGATAGACGAGAGATTCATGAAGATGGACGAACGTTTCGACGCTGTCGACAAGCGTTTTGACGCGATCGATCAGCGCTTCGATCGGCTGGAAAAAAGGACGACAGCCATCGAAACAGGCATGGTGACCAAGAACTACCTCGATGAAAAACTGGGCGTCGTCGGCGGGAAGATCAGCGCCCTGACGAACGTCCTGCAGAAAAAAGGCGTCATCACCGAAGATGAAAAACGCGGCATCTACGTATAACCGCAAGACCGGCCCCTCTCGGGAGCCGGTCTTTTTTGCTTGCCAAGCCCGAAGCGTAAGCGTAACGTACGCCTACGCACCTTGGAGGCATACGATGGAAGATTGGAAGCTCGACTATTGGCAGGCTGGCGGATTCCCGGATCCGGACCTCTTGATCGGCAAGCGGTTCCGATTCGAACCCGACTGGGATGACATCTGGACGAAGGCTCGTCTGCGCGATGGGGACCCCATCACAGCCGTGAGCGGCGTCATCGTCGGGCACAAGACGGAGACGAGGGGCGATGCTCACACCGATTACGTCCGCATGACGTTGACGATCAAGGCCGACCCCAGCGCATGGGTCACGGACGCGGAAATCTCTTTCGATGCCTACAGCATCTCCTGGGTTTCCGACTGCGCCGAGCGCGGTTCCATGATGTGGAACATCACGGACTGTCTAGACGATCATCTCTCGGGTAGGCTGTCGATTCTCTGATCAGTGAAACGCAAGACCGGCCCCTTTACGGGAGCCGGTCTTTTCTTTCTTCCACTCTTAAGGAGAGGTCCTGCGCGTGGCCGCCCGACGCGAGCCACAGGCTCGCTGCCAAGCCGGCCTTCGAGTGGTAGGCGCGTAGGGGATGTCCGCGGAGGAACCCGTTGGTTCCGCAGCGGACGTCCCCGAAAGCGCCGACGGATCACGCCATGAGGGCCGCGAACTCTTCCTTCTCGATGGTCTCGTTCTTGAGCAGGACCTCGACGACCTTATCCATTTTGACGCGCTGTTCGCGGATGACTTTTTCCGCCTGCGCCTTGCCGTTCTGGATGAGGGCGGCGACTTCCTCGTCGATCTGGATGGCGACCTTCTCGCTGTAGTCGCGCTGCGAGTGAATCTCCTTGCCGAGGAAGATCATCTCCTCGTGCTCGCCGTAGGTCCGGGGCGGCAGGACGTCCGACATGCCGAAGCGGGTGATCATGTCCTTGGCGAGCGATGTGGCCTTGCGGAGGTCGCTCGAGGCGCCGGTCGTGAGCTCGTTGAAGATCTCGCGCTCGGCGACGTAGCCGCCGAGCATGACGGCGATGTCGTCGACGAACTCGCTCTTGGTGTGCATGCGCTTGTCCTCGCTCGGGAGCTTGATCGTGTAGCCGGCGGCGAAGCCGCGGGAGATGATCGAGATCTTGTGGACCGGGTCGGCGTGCTTCGAGAAGGCGGCGACGAGGGCGTGGCCGGCCTCGTGGTAGGCCGTCACTTTCTTCTCGCGGTCGTTCAGGATGTAGCTCTTGCGCTCGGGGCCGAGCATGACCTTCTCGACCGAGTCGAGCAGCATGGCTTCGGAGACTTCCGTCTTGTCCTTGCGCGCGGCCAGGATGGCGGCCTCGTTCATGAGATTCGCGAGGTCCGCGCCGGAGAATCCGGGCGTCCGTTCGGCCAGCTTGCGGAGGTTGACGTCGGAGGCGAGCGGCTTCTTCTTGGCGTGGATTTTGAGGATCTCCTCGCGGTCGTTCAAATCAGGAGGATCGATGACCACGCGGCGGTCGAAGCGGCCGGGGCGGAGCAGCGCCGGGTCGAGCACGTCGGGACGGTTGGTCGCCGCGAGGACGATGACGCCGGCGTTGGGCTCGAAGCCGTCCATCTCGGTCAGGATCTGGTTGAGCGTCTGCTCGCGCTCGTCGTGCGAGCCGCCCATGCCGGTGCCGCGCTGTCGGCCGACGGCGTCGATCTCATCGATGAAGATGATGCACGGCGCCGTCTTCTTGGCCTTGGCGAAGAGGTCGCGGACGCGGCTGGCGCCGACGCCGACGAACATCTCGACGAACTCGGAGCCGGAGATGTGCAGGAAGGGGACGTTGGCCTCTCCGGCGACGGCGCGGGCGAGGAGCGTCTTGCCGGTGCCGGGGGAGCCCATGAGCAGGACGCCCTTGGGGATTTTGGCGCCGAGCGCCGAGAACTTCTTGGGGTTGCGCAGGAAGTCCACGACTTCCGCCAGCTCTTCCTTGGCTTCCTTGACTCCGGCGACGTCCTTGAACGTCACGCGGTTCTTGCCGTCCTTGGGCACCTCGCGGGCCGAGGACTGGCCGAACATCATCGCGCGCATGTTCTGTCCCTGCACGTTGCGCATCATCAGGTAGATGAAGCCGCCGATGAGCAGGAAGGGGAGGATGACGGGGATCAGCATGGACATCCAGTAGCCGAAGCCGCCGGGTTCCTTCACGGACAGTTCGACGGCCTGGAGCTTCTCCGGCGCGACGCCGAAGTCGCGCAGCGCCGAGACGAGCGAGCCGTCGTTTTCCTTGACGGCCGCCTGCTTGGCGCCGTCCTTCATCTCGATGCGCAGCTCGTCGCCGCGTATCTCGATGGATTTCACCTCGCTCTGCCCGATCTGGGCGGCGAGAGTAGAGAGGTCGACGTCTTTCGGCTTGTCGCCTTTCAGCGAGGCGGTGCTGAAGAGCACGCCCAAACCGACCAGGACGACGAAGAAGAGGATGAGGTTGCGGGCGACGTATTTAGGCATTGGGCGAGATTTTGGCCTCGGCCTCCTCGGAACCGCCATCTTCCAGCGCCTTCAGCGAGAGGCCCAGACGGTGCTGTTCCGGCTCGATCGAGACGATCTTGAATTTCTTGGTCTCTCCGATCTTGGCGATGTCGGTCACGTTCTTGACCGGCTTCTTGGAGAGTTCGGAGATGTGGGCGAGGCCGTGGATGTCGCGGTCCAGTTCGACGAAGAAGCCGAACGGGTTGACCTTGAGCACCTTGCCTTCGACGGTGTCGCCGATCTTGTACTTGTCGCTGACGCGCTTCCACGGGTCCTGGATCAGCTTCTTCATGGAGAGGAAGATCTTGGAGCCCTCGATGCCGATGACCTCGGCCTTGACCGTCTCGCCGACCTTCACGATGTCGCGCGGGTGGTCGATGCGCTGCCAGGCGATCTCGGAGATGTGGACCAGGCCCTCGAGATTGTCGAACTTCACGAAGACGCCGAAGTCCGCGATGGCGGTGATGACGCCTTCGACGACGTCGCCGAGCTTGTACTTGTCGAGGACGCCCTTCTGCGCCTCTTCCCAGACGGCCTTCTCGGAGACGATGAGCTTCTCCTCGCGCTCGTTCACGTCGATGATCTTGACGTTCATCGACTGGCCGACGAAGCTCTTGAGCTTCTCGAGGATCTTGATCTTGTCGCCGCCGGAGACGCGCGGGTAGTTGTCGGGGGAGAGCTGGGAGACCGGGAGGAAGCCGTTCACGTGGTTCACGCGGACGAGCAGGCCGCCCTTGTTGGCCTCGACGATCTTGGCGGGGATGAGCTCGCCGGTGTCGATCATCTTGCGGAGGGTGTCCCAGGCGCGCTGCTGTCCGGCGTAGCGGAAGGACAGCTCGACCTCGCCGAGCTCGTTCTCCATCTCGATGACGGTGGCTTCGACCTCGTCGCCGGGCTTCAGGCCTTCGTACTCGCCGGCTTCCGCGAAGATCTCGCGGCCGCGGACGACGCCGGTCTTGTAGCCGTTGATGTCGACGCGGATCTCGTTCTTGGAGATCGAGATGACCGCGCCTTTGACGACGTCGGCGACCTTCGGGATCTTCAGCCATTCCTTGTCGGCAAGGAGGGTCTTCAGGTCGACGGCCGCGGTTTTGGTGTTGGACATAAGAATTAAGTTACTATTTAGCCTTTTAATACTTAAAATCGGGCTGGGTTAAGAGTTACCGGAGCCGCCCGTGGCTCCTTTAAAAAGGCACGGGGAGTATAAGGAAAAGCCGGAGTTTTGGCAAGTCCGCCTTCCGGGGCTCCTGTCACACGGAATTTGTCCCGGGCCATTGACAAAAGGGCGCAAGCGTGATACTGTGCGCGGTTCGTCCTTTTTAAGGGTTGTGCTGTCGCGACGGCTTGCGTCCTCCTCCAGCAAGGCTTGCTGACATTCGGTGACGTTCCACAGAAGCGGAATCACCCGCTCTGTCAGGAGCACGGCCAATATGGAGAACATCAAGTTTCGCATCTGCATCAACTCGGGGCACTCGCGCACGGTCAGCGGCATGATCATGGCATTGTCCGGTTCGGCTCCGGCCGGCTCGGACGATCCTTGGATCGTCGTCGAACGTGTCGCGTACGGGCGCTATGTCGTCGTGGACGAGAACCTCACCTGCAAGGGTGGGGATTGGATCTCCGACGCCACCGCGCTCGGTTTCACCGCCTGGGATGACGAAGTCGAGGACCTCGACGCTGGAAACAGCGACGAGAGCCAGTGCTTCGGCATGTCGGCCCACCTCCGGTGGAACGACGTGAATCTCACGCCGGATGAATTCCGTGCCCCCTCGATCGAACGGCTGCTTGAAGCCCTGTCCCACGTGACCCTTTGTGCGTGGTGCCCGGGCGACATCTAGTCCGTTCGATTCTCGACCCCTCGCCGTCGCCGGCGCAGGGGTCTTTTTTCGTTCCATCGGCCCCTTGCCCGACACGCCCCCCGATGCTAAGCTGACCCCGTAAAACAGCTTGCCACGTGGGGCGTCGCGCCCTTTACGCGGCCTTCACTCCGCACTGCATGACCATCCAGTTCCTGGGCGTTTCCTGCTTCAAGATCACCACGAAAATCGGCAACGACGAGGTGACGATCGTGACCGACCCGTATTCGGACAAGGTCGGCAAGCTGCCGCGCAATCTCGCGGCCGACATCGTCACGCTGAGCCGCCGCTCGCACGAACATCACAACAATCTTGAAGCGGTCGCGGAAGGCGCCTTCGTCGTCGAACATCCGGGCGAGTACGAAGTGAAGGGCATCCCCATCTACGGCATCCCCGCCACGCACGAGAAGCCCGAGCCGAAGGACTATCACAAGAACACGATCTTCCAGTTCACGATCGACGACATGCGCGTCACGCATCTCGGAGGACTCGACAAGCCGCTGACCGACGAACAGCTCGCGCAGCTCGGCGAAGTGGACGTGCTGATGATTCCTGTCGGCGGAGGAGACGTCCTCGCGGCGCAGGCCGCGGCGGACCTCGTCGCCCGCATGGAACCGCGCGTCGTCATCCCGATGCACCATAAGATGAAGGACCTGACGCTCTCGGCCGGCGGCGTCGAGCCGTTCGTGAAGGAGCTCGGCACCAAGGCCATCGAGACCGACAAGTGGAAGGTTTTGAAGAAGGATCTGCCCCAGGACGAGACCTTCATCGTGCTCCTGTCGAAGTCGTGACTTTCGGTTTTTGACTTGACTCCATGCCGCATGCCACGCACAAGGCGCGAAGGATGCTCACGAGCGACGTGCCGCACGCGCCCGTGAAGCGCCGTCGCGGACGCTTCGAACAGCAGGCGCTGTTGACCGTCGCGGTCGGCTTCACGATGCTGATCATCGTCAGCCTGTACGCGGCGTCGTTCAAGTCCCGGAACGCGATGCGGATTTCGGACGTCGACTCTCCGCGCTGGAGCCTGCTCGATCAGGACATCCTCTCGCGTGTCAGGCCGGTGAAGGACGAGCTGGCGAACGTGAAGCGGACGCTCATGCGCCTCTCCGCCGCCGGCGTGACCCAAGCCGAAGCCGCCTCCATCCTGAAAGCGAAGATCCAGGCCCGCGCCGCCGCCAGCGGTACGCCGGAAACGGCAACACCCCCTGAAACTCCCGAAACGCCCTGACGCCCCATATGAAGAAGCCCCCCGAACAGACGACGCTGGACGAGATGAACATCGGAAAGATCGAAGCGCGCTCCATCGTCGATGAGGTGCAGGAATCCTATTTGGATTACGCGATGTCGGTCATCGTCAGCCGCGCCCTGCCCGACGTGCGCGACGGCCTGAAGCCGGTGCATCGCCGCATCCTCTACGCGATGTGGAACATCGGCCTGCGCCCCGGCGCCAAGTTCCGCAAGTCGGCGAACGTGGTCGGCGAGGTCATGGCCAAGTACCACCCGCACGGCGACGCGGCCATCTACGATTCGATGGTCCGCATGGCCCAGGATTTCGCCATGCGCTACATGCTCGTCCACGGCCAGGGCAACTTCGGCTCGATGGACGGCGACTCGGCCGCGGCCATGCGCTACACCGAAGCCAAGCTGCGCGGCATCTCCGAGCAGATGCTCGGCGACATCGAGCGCGACACCGTCGACTTCGTCCCGAACTACGACGGCGCCCACAAGGAGCCGACGGTCCTTCCAGCCGCGCTCCCGAACCTGCTCTTGAACGGCACGCTCGGCATCGCCGTCGGCATGGCCACCAACATCCCGCCGCACAACCTCACCGAGATCTGCGACGCCGTCATCCACCTCATCGGGAACAAGGAATGTTCGGTGGCGGACCTTTGCGAATTCGTGAAGGGCCCTGATTTCCCGACGGGCGGCATCATCTACGACGTGAAGGCCATCCGCCAGGCGTACGCCACCGGCCGCGGCGGCATCGTCATGCGCGCCAAGACGGAGATCGTCGAGACCAAGAACGGTTTCCATATCATCATCAACGAGATCCCGTACGCGGTGAACAAGGCGACGCTGATCGAGAAGATCGCCGACCTCGTCCGCGAGAAGAAGCTCGAAGGCATCAAGGACCTGCGCGACGAGTCCAACAAGGACGGCGTGCGCGTGGTCATCGAGCTGAAGCGCGACGCGTACCCCAAGAAGGTCCTGAACAAGCTCTTCAGCGCCACCCAGCTGCAGGAGACCTTCCACGTGAACATGCTGGCGCTCGACGGCGGCATCCAGCCGCGCGTCATGAACCTCAAGGTCATCCTCGAGGCCTACGTGAAGCACCGTCAGGAAGTCGTCCGCAGGCGTACGGAGTTCGACCTCAAGCGCGCCAAGGAACGCGCCCATATCTTGAAGGGCCTGAAGATCGCGCTCGACAATCTCGACGCCGTCATCAAGACCATCAAGGCGTCCAGGGACAAGGACGAGGCCAAGAAGAATTTGATGGCCAAGTTCAGGATGGACGACATCCAGGCGCAGGCCGTGCTTGACATGCGCCTCCAGCAGCTCGCCAACCTCGAAGCCAAGAAGATCACCGACGAACTGAAGGAAAAGCTCGCGCTCATCAAGGCGCTCGAGGAGATCCTGGAATCGCCCAAGCGCATCCTCGGCATCATCAAGGACGAGGTGAAGGGCATCCGCGAGAAGTTCGGCGACGAGCGCAAGACGCAGATCGTCGCGCACGGCGTGAAGGAATTCTCGGCCGAGGATTTCGTGGCCAACGAGCCGGCGCTCGTCATGCTCACGACCGACGGCTACATCAAGCGCGTCCACCCCGACACCTTCAAGTCGCAGTCGCGCGGCGGCAAGGGCGTGGCCGGCATCGCCACCAAGGAAGAGGACATCGTCAGCCAGATGTTCACCACCAACACCCACGCCGACCTCCTCTTCTTCACGACGCGCGGACGCGTCTTCCAGCTCAAGGCTTACGACGTCCCGGTCGCCTCGCGCACCTCGAAGGGCCAGGCCATCGTGAACTTCCTCCAGCTGGCTCCGAACGAGAAAGTATCGTCCGTCATGGCCGTCGCCGAACTCGCCGACGCGAAGTATCTCGTGATGGTCACCAAGAATGGCGTCATCAAGAAGACGGAACTCACCGAGTTCAAGGACGTCCGCCGCTCCGGCCTTATCGCCATCAAGATCAGGCCCGACGACAACCTCGAATGGATCAAGCCGTCCGGCGGCGCCGACGACATCATGCTCGTCACCGCGCAGGGCCAGTCCATCCGCTTCAGCGAAAAGGACGTGCGCCCGATGGGCCGCTCGGCCGCCGGCGTGACCGGCATGCGCATGAAGGGCAAGGACTTCATCGTCGGCATGGACGTCGTGGACGCCAAGGCCGCCGATAAAGGAGCCTTCGACCTTCTGGTCGTGATGGAACACGGCTTCGGAAAGCGCACCAATCTGAGCGAATACAAGACGCAGGGCCGCGCGGGCTCCGGCATCAAGACCGCCGAAGTCACCGCCAAGACGGGCCCGATCGTCTCCGCCATGCTCATCAATTCCAAGGACGACCGCGACATGATCATCATCTCCGAGAAGGGCCAGACCATCCGCTTCTCCTCGAAGACCATCCCGAGCCTCAGCCGCGCCACCCAGGGCGTCCGCGTGATGCGCTTCAAGGCCGAGAAGGATTCCGTCTCAAGCGTGACCCTCATCTGACATGTCCGCCTTCTTCGGCTGGATCAAGCACTGGGCCAGGACCGCGCTCGAAGCCTCGACGCGCGTCGAATTCTACCGGCGCGCCGGCGAGCGCAAGACGGGCGAGGCGGTCGGCCACTTGGCGATGCTCGCGTTCCTCTGGACGCTGCCGCTTTCGGCGATGTTCTTCGCGGGCTTACGCCAGGTCTCGATCCGCGTCGCCGAGGGAATGAAATCAAGCATCCCGCCAGGCACGGTCTTCGAGATGAAGGATCACGCGCTCTCCAACAACCTCCAAGAACCGCTCGTCTTCCCTGTGCGAGACGGCGTCATCATCGTCAACACGGCGAGTTCCACTCTGACGCTGTCGGAAGGGGAGGATGGCCTCGTCATCGGCGCTACGGGCATCGCGCAGCGCGAAGACGGCCGCGACGCCTCCGTCGACTTCAAGGACGTTCCAGACTTCCGCGTCGACCGCGAGGGACTGATGGTCCAGATCGGCCGCTGGGCGCCCCTGACGCTCTTCCTCGGATCGCTCTTCGTGCTCGTCTTCATGTTCCTGGCGTTCTGGTCAGGCGTCCTGCTGAACGCGCTGCTGCACGGTTTCGCGCTCTGGCTGCTGCTCAAGGTCATCAAGCGCCCGCGCGCCTGGCGCGAGGCGTTCGTCGCCGCGGCCTACGCGGCGACGGCATCGATCGTCCTGCGCCTGGCGCTCCAGGGCTTCACGCGGCTCTCGGCGCTGCCGGACGTCGTCTATTGGGGATTCATCGCCTGGATAGCGTATGACGCCTACGTGAGAGGAGGTTCGCATGAGCGGAAAGAAGCCGTCGTCGACCGCCCTCATGGCGATCGGCATGATCCTGCCTGAATCCGTCGCCCGCGCGATGTACGACTGGCGGCGCGCCTTCGGGTCTCCGCCGTCGCAGATGTATCTCGGCGTCGATCGGGACGGGCGCATCGCGGCCGAATACGTCGATCCGAAGGCCGTCCGCGGCGACGAGTCGTATCTCATCGTCGAGGCGCTCTCGGGACGCATCGTCGGCATCCTGCGTGACGGAGCGCTCGACGCGGAATCGCACCGGCTGCCGACCTCGATCGTCGCCTGCACGCTCTTCCGCGCCGCCAAAGCATAGCCCCTCCTCTTGCCCCGTGACGCGAAGCGTCCTACGGGGTTGCCAGGAGGGTCTTTTTTCGTCTATGGTGCGGTCAGTCCTTTGGAAGGAGGCCGTCATGGCCGAGTCAACTCCGGGTCCGCACCAGGGCCGCCGCGGCCGCAAGGCCAAGAAGCTCAAGAAGGGCGTCGTCTTCGGCAATGCCAACGCCGGCAAGAACATGGGGAGGCAGCAACTCTTCGATGCGGCGATGAAGATCATCCACGAGGAGCTCGGGTCGGCCTCGGCCGACGGTCACCACGTCCGCGTCAAGGTGCACATGACCCGCTCGCTCGAGGAGCTGGGCGAGGCCAAGGAAGCCGCCATGCGCGAGGATCCGCCCGATTTCGCCGTCGTCTTCGGCGGCGACGGTACGGTGCAGAAGACTCTCGGCGAAGATCCGGTATTCCTGCAATACCTGACCTCCGATCCGGAGAACGCCTGCGAGGTCGTCCTTATCGGCACCGGGAGCCAGATCGTCATCCAGAAGGCGCTCAACCTTCTCGGAGGCGGCGATGATGACGCGATCCGGCTGGCGTTCTTCCGTACGGTCTGCCAGAAGTATGCGCGCGGCATCCCGCGCGACACCGTCTGCAAGCCCATCCTGCGGGTCAACGGGCGGCTGGGCTTCATCTATGCCTCCGGCGTCGCGGTCAACGTGCTCGCCGACGAGTACACGCGATTCGAACCCGGACCGCGTCGGGTTCTCAAGACCGGACTCGGCATCATCATGCGCGAGACCATCGGCCGCCTGAATCCCTGGCGCCGCCCGTCGATCTTCCGGCATTTCGAGGCCGGGGTCTCCTGGCGCGACGCCGAGCGGAGCATGGTGGACGGTCCGATGCGGGAGTACAACGGTTTCGTCGCCTCCTCCCTGGGAGAGATCAACCCGTGGGTCAAGGTCACGCACCGCGCCGGCGAGCGCCTCGGCTGCTTCCACGGCCTGGGCCTTAACAACGGCTTCTTCCGCACCGCGCTGAACCTGCGGGCGATAATCGGCGGAGACCCGATGATCGGCGACGTCCATGACATGATCACTGACCGCATGGTCATCCGTTTCACCGAAGATCGGTGGCACACTATCGACGGCGAGCTCTACCCCTTGAAGGATCTCGGCAGTCCCGACGGCGTCCTCGCGGGCTCACCGCAGGGCACGGTCGTCATCCAGACCGGTCCGTACATCCGGTTCGTCATCAGCTGATCCCGGCCATCGCGCCGGGATTTTTCGTCGTCGTAAGAAAAAAGCCCGGTCAGAGACCGAGCATGCGTTCCGCCTCCGCGAGCCGGAGGAGGTCGTCGTCCGTCAGGCCGAGGCGCTTCTTGAGCGACTCCGGAGTGATCTTCTCCGGAGCGATCAGGCCTTTGCCAGAATGCATCAGCGAGAGTTGGAAGCGATAGCTGGCGGGATTCAGGCGACGGAAGGCGGCGGCCGCCAGATAACGTCCCGGATCGCCGGGTTTCGTCACGCAGTCCAGGTGCTCCGCCATCACCGTGCGCGGGTCCTCGATGTCGTATTTCCCTTCGGCCCCCTTGTCCTTGGCGAAGGCGCCGATCAGCTCTTCCTCCAGCATCTGCCGGATGCCGTACTTGAGCGCATCGGCTTCGGCGGGGGAGCAGCACCACAGCACGGCCGGCGCTTCGCAGGCGAACCACTCGGCCCGCGCCGACTCGCTTCGCCGGCTCCTCGCCTCGTTCAGCCAGCCGAGGAAGGCATGCGTCCCGACCGGCGCCGAGGGCGGGAGACGGTCCAGGATGGTTCTGGCGCGCGCCGTCTCGAAGCGGCCGATGACGTAGCGCACGTCATCGACGCGCACCGCGCACGAATCGATCGGGATGAAGTCCCTGCCGTAGCCTTCGCCGGGGCAATGCCCGTAGACGCTGACCCAGTGGGTCTGCAGCTCCTCGATCGGCGTGAGCGGATGCTCATGCAGGAGGATGCAGCCTTCCCGCTTCGGCGGGTTGAACGGCCGGATGCCGTCCTCTTTCGGGAAGTAGACGCGCCGGCCCGTGGTCGCGTTGGCGTAGACGCCACGCACGAGCTTCGGGCCGGTCAAGTCCTTCCAAGGATAGTCGAGCTCGATGCCGACGAGCCGGAGATTTCGGATGGAATCGTCCTCCATGACCTCGTACCAGCCGGGCTCGACCGCCTCGTCTTTCCACTCGTCGGGGTGGGTCCACTGCAGAATCCGCGTCGGTCGCATGCGAGCCTCCTATGAAAGGGCATCCGTACCAGTACCTTGTAGCATACGGTCAGGGCCTTGCCAAAGATGGCCCCTTCCGCTACACTGCCGTTGTCATTTAGCATATACTGACTATGGGTCTCCCCGGACATCGCCGGACTTCCTCGCACAAGCGCCGCCGCGCCGCTCACTTCGCCCTCGGCAAGAAGCAGCTCACGGAGTGCGCCAAGTGCAAGAAGCCGGTCCAGCCCCACAAAGCTTGCGCCTTCTGCGGCACCTACAAGGGCCGCCAGGTGCTCAAGACCAAGGCTTCCAAGAAGTAAGTACTTTCCGTGAGGTAAAAGCGTCAGCCCTTTATGTCCAACCGCCATCTCGCCCGGACGGTCGCCATGCAAACCCTGTATGAACGGGATTTTCACGGCGGCAAGATGGAAGATTCCGACGCGGCCGTCCGGCGCAACTTGGAAGAGTTCGCGCCCGGTCTCGACGACAAGGGCTTCGCCAAGGAGCTCGTGGACGGCGTGTTGAAGCACCAGAAGGACATCGACGCGACCATCACCAAGTACGCCCCTGCGTGGCCGCTGCCGCAGATCACGATCGTCGATCGGAACATCCTCCGTATCGGCGTTTTTGAACTCAAGCATTCGGACACCGTCCCCTCGAAGGTCGCCATCAACGAGGCCATCGAGCTCGCCAAGACCTTCGGCGGCGAGTCCTCCGGCAAGTTCGTGAACGGCGTCCTCGGCGCCATCTTCAAGGACTCGATCGCGTCCGGCACCATCAAGGAAGTCGACAAGCAGGAACCGAAGAAGAAGGAAGAGAAGGTGGGCGAGGAAGCGGACGCGAAGGCCGAAGCCGTCGCGCCGCCCGAACCGGCCTGACCCGCCATTAACTCATCGCGTTTCTGTTGCGATACGTACCTGTCGAGGCTGACGGGACATGTCGCTACGGAAAGGCGCGCACCGCCCACGTAAAGACGCTACGCGTCCACGTGGCAAGCCACCATGAAAGACTTCTCCGTTTTCGAGGAGAAGATCGGCGTCCGCTTCAAGGACCAGGATCTTCTCGTCCAGGCGTTCGTCCATCGTTCCTATCTCAACGAGCATCCGGACTTCCGGCTGGGCCACAACGAGCGGCTCGAGTTCCTCGGCGACGCCGTCATCGAGCTCGTCGTCACCGAATACCTGTACGCCAACTATCCGAACCCGGAAGGCGAGCTGACCAACTGGCGCGCCTCGCTGGTCAACGCCAACACGCTCGCGCAGATCGCGCAGGACGATCTCGGCATGGAGGAATACCTGTACCTCTCCCGCGGCGAGGCGAAGGACGCCGGCTCGAAGGCGCGCTCCTACATCCTGGCCAACGCCATCGAGGCGCTCATCGGTTCGATGTACCTCGACCGGGGCATGGATGTCGTCAGCGATTTCATCAAGCGGTACGTCATCTCGAAGCTCGATCACATCCTCGAGCACAAGCTCTACGTCGACCCCAAGAGCCGCTTCCAGGAAGCCGCGCAGGAGACCTCCGGCGTGACGCCCTCGTACCGCGTGCTCTCCGAGACCGGCCCGGACCACGCCAAGGAATTCGACGTCGGCGTCTTCCTCGGCTCCGAACTCGTCGCCAGCGGAAAAGGCTCGTCCAAACAGGATGCGCAGATCGAAGCGGCGAGGAAGGCTTTGGAAGTCAAAGGCTGGTAAATCCCAAGACAATAACTCCCCCTGCCCCCTCTTGCCTCAAGAGGGGGATTCGTTTTTCTCCGAACAACTCCCCCTGCCCCCTCTTGCCTCAAGAGGGGGATTTAAATTCTCCTCCCCTTGAAGCAAGGGGAGGCAGGAGGGGTTATCGCCAGGATGGTTTCGAGCACGCCTTCGATATTTCGGCTGACCTCGCTGTTCCAAAAACGGACGACCTGAATATCCAAGCCCTGAAGAAAACTCGTTCTCGCTGCATCATATTCCTTCCGATCAGGATCGTTGTGCTGTCCGCCGTCGAGTTCAATCGCCACTCGCATCTTCGGACAGAAGAAATCGAGGATATAAGGACCTGCACTGTATTGCCTGAAGAACCTCAACCCAGCCATCCGTCGGCCGCGAAGGAAATACCAAAGCTTCCTTTCGGCGTCGGTTTCTCGTTTACGCAAGTCCTGCCGTAGCGGTTTCAACTTTTGATCGTTGTACATAGGTAATATAACTCCCCCTGCCCCCTCTTACCCTAAGAGGGGGATTCTTACGCAAGCACGTATGAATCCTCCCCTTGAAGCAAGGGGAGGCAGGAGGGGTTATCCGTAGTGTGTGGGGTCGTGATATACTGTCGCCATATGCTCACGGCCTCGTCACTCTTCGGCACGACCGCCGCCAAAGGCGCTTCCGACCTGCATCTGCTCGTCGGACATAAGCCAATTTTACGCGTCACCGGCGAGCTGTTCGACCTCGAGGGCGAGGACGTCCTGACGGAGGCCTCGATGGAGAAGATCATCCATCAGATCGCCACGCCCGAGCAGTTCGAGCGCTTCCGCATCGAGAAGGAGCTCGACCTCGCCTACGGCGTCGAAGGCGCGCGTTTCCGCGTCAACCTGCACTGGGAAAAAGGACACATCGGCCTGGCCGCGCGTACCATCCCTCAGGACATCCCGACGATGCAGCAGCTCGGGCTGCCTCCCGTCATCCAGGGCTTCACCGACCTGCCGCACGGACTCATCCTCGTGACTGGTCCGACCGGCGCCGGAAAATCGACGACGCTCGCCGCGATGGTCGACTACATCAACGAGAGCCGCCGCGTGAACATCATCACGCTCGAGGACCCCGTCGAATTCCTTTTCACGCCTAAGCAGTCCATCATCCGCCAGCGCCAGCTCGAGTCGGATATGGTCTCGTTCTCCGAAGGCCTGAAGCACGTGCTGCGCCAGGACCCCGACGTCGTCATGGTCGGCGAGATGCGCGACCTCGACACCATCGCCACCACGCTGACCCTCGCCGAGACGGGTCACCTCGTCTTCGCCACGCTCCACACCTACAGCGCGCCGCAGACCATCTCGCGCATCATCGACGTCTTCCCGCCGTTCCAGCAGACGCAGATCCGCCTCCAGCTCGCCATGACGCTCCGCGGCGTCGTCTCCCAGCAGCTCCTGCCGCGCGTCGGCGGCGGCCTGATGGCCACGCGCGAAGTGCTGGTCAACACGCCGGCCTGCGCCAACCTCATCCGCGAGAACAAGGTGGAGCAGATCAAGAACGTCATCCAGACCGGCGCCGCGCTCGGTATGGTCTCCTACTCGCAGGACATCAAGCGCCTGGTGAAGGAAGGCCTCATCACGCCGGAGACGGGCGACAATTACCTGATCGCCAGCAACGAGAACTCGAAGTGAGACGAAGCGGTCCGGACTCCCGGGCCGCTTTTTTGACGATGCCGTGATTTGCGGGTAGGGTAGGGCCGTTCTTTCTGATAGGAGGTCCGAATGAAGCGCCTGTCCGTCCTGATCCTCTTCGCCGCTTGCGGCGATGACCTCAAGCCCGTCGACCCGGTCGACATGACGTTCGTCGCCGAGGTCACGGAACTCGAGAACACCTGCGACGACCGTCAGTTGACGGAAGCCGGCGAGGTCTTCATCGACGCGGTCCGCGCGGCCGACGGCACGGTGGAGCTCCTCGAATGGGACCTTTTGATTCCCGGTCCGGGAATCTTCCCGAACGTCCGGCCGCGAGACGGCGTCGTCGACTACGACGCGAACAGATACTCGACCTATCCGGACAAGACGTATCCATACCGCATCGAGGGCGCGCTCACGATGGACGGCCTCGACCTGACCCTGATCGAGCATTGGTACCGCACGCCGGACTTCTCGGATTGCCTCCGCAAGGTGCGGATCGTCGGGAGGCCGCGCGGCTTCCGCGACGCCTCGTCGCTCGACGGCCGGTACGAGATCATGACGTCCTACTACGGCGAGGTTTGCGGAAGCGATCCGTGGCCCGCCTTGCCGCTCGGCGAGCGCGTCTACGTGCTCGACGCGCATCCGCGCTCGACCGGCGTGGCGATGGTGCTAGGCGGCGCAGTCTTCATCGAGCCGCCCGCTCCCGCGCCCGACGGCACGGTCGACTGGGACGGCCAGGTCTGGCTCTCCGGCGTCGAAGGCGAAGAGGAGCTTCAAGGCGGGCTGCGCGGCGTCTTCACCGCAGAGCGCCTGCATGCGGAGCTGGCGTTCCGTACGCCCGATCAGGCTGCGGGGTGCTTCCACGCGTACCTGTTGCATGGCGACAAGCGCGCTGCGGAGCCGGTCGAGGTCGGCGGAGATTATGTCGCCGTCTATCGCCTCCGCGACGAATGCGAAGGGACCGTCGCCTCGTACGAATCCACGCTCACCGCGATCCGCCAGGGTCCGGACGAGCTCGAGTTCTACGACGATTGGGGCGATTGGTTCATCGACGCCGACGGCGCTTCGTTCTACGAGACCGACGGCAGCGAAGCGGATGGGCAGGTGGCGACGTTCACGGGGACGTCGGACCCGCCGTACCTCTCGTACACGTTGGAGTTCAGGTACTTCGACGCCGACGGGGGTTCATGCGTCCACGCCTGGGACGTCGATGCCGTCGCCCGCTACGCTCCCGAATACGACTGGGAGCCGGCCTTCCTGCCGGACCCGCCGAATCCGAACGACCTGACAGGCATCCTCGCTCGGACGGATCCGCGCGCGCGTCCCACGGGACAGTTCCTCGGGACCACGGTCACGCTCGGACCGCTCGATTTCCCGTGACCTTCCGGTCGCGGGTTTTTCTTATGCTTGAAGGAAAAGACGGAAAAGGCTATCGTTCGATGGCTGGCGGGCGTAGCTCAACGGATAGAGTACCGGTCTTCGAAACCGGCCATGGGGGTTCGATTCCCTCCGCCCGCACCACGTAAAGCAGCCTGCGGCGGCCACGTGGCAGGCCAGGGTCTTGATTCTTTTCGGCGATTGCGTTAGATTGCCCCTTGTGAGAAAACGCGTTTTGCGCGACCGCGCAAAACACCTTGAACCGCCATCAAGCCCACGCCTGCGTGGGCGCGAAGGAGGAGCGAAGGACACGCGACAGGGAGGACAGGCTCAGCCTGTCCGACCGCCAGCGTGTCCGTGAGCGACGTGCGTCGGTAGCTCAGCCGGTAGAGCAGAGGCCTCTTAAGCCTAAGGTCCTGGGTTCGACCCCCAGCCGACGCACCAGAAAAAATCCCACGTTTGTGGGATTTTTTCTTTGAGGGAGGGTCGAAGGGTACGTCCGGAACGTGAACTGCTTCACGTTCCGGACGACCCGGGCTGCGGAGGAGCGTCGAGCGATCGACCGAAGGGAGCCGCGAGGCGCGGGGGAGCAGGACCCCCAGCCGACGCACCATGGAAGACTCGCCTTGAACGGGCGGGTTTTCGTTTTGAGCCGCCCAGAACGGCCGCATTGAATTATTAGGCGTTTTTGATAGAGTGTGGACAAGTCTATGATGCACAAACTTCTTAAATGCAGCGATTTCGGCGTCGACTGTCCTGAAGAGTTCCGTGGCGCGACCGTCGAGGAAGTCCTGGAGATGGCCAAAAAGCACGGTATGGAGGCCCATGGCCAGACCGCCGAACAGGCGAACTCCCCGGAGGTCATGCAAATCGCCGCCACCAAGACCCGCGACGAGGACGGCTCCTGAACGTTTCGACGCCCAAGACCCCGCAGAGCGGAGTCTTGACGTTTTTCGGGAAATCGGCTATGGTCATCGCTGATGCGTCGTCGGCCAACGACGCGAAGGATCTTCGCAAGGAGAATGGCTATGGAAACGGCACTGCAGAACGAAACCGAAACCGAGACCCCCTTCATCCTCGACTTCGTCCAGGATTTGGCGGGAGCGACCAACGGCGCGACCACGGGTACGTGGTCGGACATCGACGCGAGCGACGTCTCGGAATAGGGCATCACGGGGGATCGAACCCTCGTTTTTCATAGGAAAGGCGACGAATGATCTTTATCATCGGGAACGAGCACGATAAGACCGATCCGGTCGAGGATATCCTCGCTGAGAAGGGCAAGCGCGTCATCCGCTTCAATGCCGACCGCTGCCTCCAAGGCGATGTCGTCGGCTTCGGGGTCACGGCAGGAAAGCCCAAGCTGTACGCCGTCATCGGCGGCGAGGAAATCGACCTCGAGGACGTCGAGGCGATCTGGTATCTCAAGCCGATGCTTCCGAAAACGCTCCGGACGTACAAGCCTGAGGAGCATCGGGCGCTCATCCACCGCCAGTTCACGGCCGTCTGGCACGCCCTCGCGGGCATCCTCGCGGATCGTCGATGGATCAGTCCTCACCTCAACGTGCGGCAGGCCGAGAATAAGCCGTACCAGCTTCACGCGGCGGCGGGCATCGGCTTCGAGCTTCCCGACACGCTCATCAGTTCGGAGCCGGACAAAGTGCGTTCATTCTGGCGCGCGTGCGGCGGATCGGCGGTCGTGAAACTGCTGGCATCAAGCCCCATGGACGACAAGGCCGTATTCACGAACGTCCTCGAGGAACGGCATCTTGCCGGCATCGAGCGCGTGAAGAGTTCACCAGCGATCTTCCAGAAGCTCGTCCCGAAGAGGGAGGAGCTAAGGATCACGGTCGTGGGCCAAAACGTCTTCGCGGCGGCGATTGACAGCCAGGTTGCCGAGGAGACCTCCACTGACTGGAGACATCCCGTCGCCTCCCTTCCGGTCCGACCGACCACCATCCCTTCCGACATCGCCGAGAAGTGCGTCTCGTTGGTCGCTCGCCTCGGCCTCCGTTACGGCGGGATCGACATGATCCGCACGCCGGAAGGCCGCCACGTCTTCCTGGAAATCAACCCGAACGGCCAATGGCATTGGGTCCAGGAGAAGACCGGACTCCCGATCGGAGCGGCCATCGCCGACCTTCTCGCGCCATGACAGGCCAATGACCGCGGCATTGACTGCAGCGGTCTTTTCTTTTAGCATCCGACTATATGAAAGATCCTCACTTGGCAAGACGGATTCTCGCGATGTTCCAGGAGGATCAGGACGCTCGGTATGCCGCGATGAAGGATCTTGGGAACTGGAACCTCCGCCTCAAGATCAAGAAGATCGATGTGAGGAATACCGAGGCCGCGAAATCGATCGTCCGCAGGATGGGTTGGCCGACATTCGACATGATCGGCAAGAAAGCCTCGCACGCGTTTTGGCTCATCGTCCAGCATTCCGACCTGGAGCGCCGTTTTCAGGCAAAATGTCTCGGGTTGCTCAAGGAGGCCGTCGTGAAAAAGCAGGCGCACCCGAAGGATCTCGCCTTGCTGACGGACCGGGTACTCGTCGCGCAGGGCAAGAAGCAGCTGTTCGGGACGCAATTCCATCGCAAAGGCGAAACGCTCATCCCGCAGCCCATCCGCGATCGGAAAGGGCTGGAAGCGCGCCGGAAAGCGCATGGCTTGGGATCGTTCGCGGCCAACCTTCGGAAGATGTCCTTGCGCGCCAAGAAACTGGGTATCGGTCGCACGAAACGTTGACAGGACACGGCTTTCGGGTTAGGGTGAAGCGTCGAGAATCCGACCACGTCGGATTTTCATTTTCGCCGAAAACACATATGAATCTCCGCAACATCGCCATCATCGCCCACGTCGACCACGGCAAGACTACGCTCGTGGACGCCCTGTTGAAGCAGAGCGCCGGTTTCAAGCAGAAAGCCGACGCGGTGACGGAGCTCATCATGGACTCGAACGACCTCGAGCGCGAGCGCGGCATCACCATCTTCTCCAAGAACGCGTCCGTGAACTACAAGGACGTGAAGATCAACATCATCGACACCCCCGGACACGCCGACTTCGGCGGCGAGGTGGAGCGCATCATGCGCATGGTCGACGGCGTCCTGCTCGTCGTCGACGCCAAGGAAGGCCCGATGCCGCAGACGAAGTTCGTCCTGCGCAAGGCCATCCAGGCCGGCCACAAGGCCATCGTCGTCGTGAACAAGATCGACAAGCCCGGCGCGCGCGCCGAATGGACGCTCAACAAGACGTTCGACCTGTTCGTCGAACTCGGCGCCACCGACCGCCAGCTCGATTTCCCCGTCATCTACGCCTCCGGCGTGCAGGGCAAGGCCGGTCTCGGCGAGGACCTCAGCGAGATGAAGGACGTGGAGCCGCTCTTCGACACGATCGTGAACGTCATCCCGCCCCCGACCATCGACGCGGAGGCGCCGCTCCAGTTCCTCTCCATCTCCCTCGCCTACGATAACTTCAAGGGCAAGATCGCCATCGGCCGCCTGTATTCGGGCACGCTCAAGAAGAACATGGACGTCCTGCACATCGACCGCACCGGCGCGCGCAAGAAGACGCGCATCGTGAGCCTGATGGGCTACATCGGCATGAACCGCGTCGACGTCGAGTCGGTGGAAGCCGGCGACATCTGCGCCATCTCGGGCATCGACGGCGTCTCGATCGGCGAGACCATCACGGATATCAACGACCCGCGCCCGCTCCCCGTCATCGACATCGAGGAGCCGACCGTGAAGATGACCTTCGGCGTGAACACCAGCCCCTTCACCGGCAAGGAAGGCCAGTTCACCACCTCGCGCCAGATCAAGGAGCGCCTCGACCGCGAGCTCGAGACCGACGTCGCCCTGAAGGTCGCCTCGACTGACGTCGAGAGCCGCTGGGTCGTCTCCGGCCGCGGCGAACTGCACCTCGCCATCCTGATCGAAAAGATGCGCCGCGAAGGCTTCGAGCTCGAAGTCTCCCGCCCCCAGGTCATCTTCCACGAGAAGGACGGCAAGACCCTCGAACCGATTGAGCTGCTCGCCATCGAATGTCCGGAGGAACACTCCGGCTCCGTCATCCAGAAGCTCGGCCAGCGCCGCGCTGAGATGAAGGACATGAAGGTCGAAGGACCGACCGCCTTCCTCGAGTTCGAGATCCCGACCCGCGGCCTCATCGGCTACCGCAGCGAGTTCATGACCGACACGCGCGGTCTCGGCCTGATGAACAGCCTGCTCAAGGGCTACGAGGCCTACCGCGGCGAGTTCGAAGGCCGTCCGCACGGTTCGCTCATCGCCTTCGAGGACGGCACCACCAGGAACTACGGCCTGCTCGGCGCGCAGGAACGCGGCCAGCTCTTCATCGGCGCGGGCATCGACGTCTATGCCGGCCAGGTCGTCGGCGAGACCGCACGCCCCGAAGACCTTGAAGTCAACGTCTGCAAGGAGAAACAGCTCTCCAACATGCGCTCGAAGGGCGATGGCGTGGCCGAAGCGCTCGACGTGGCGCACGTCATGGGTCTCGAGGACGCCATCGAGTACGTCGGCGACGACGAGCTCGTCGAGATCACCCCCAAGACCATCCGCATCCGCAAGACCATCCTCGATTCGAACGTGCGCAAGCGCGCCGCAGGCAAGTAAGCAAGACGACGGCCGCCCCGGCGGCCCGTGGGCGCGAAGCGCCTTTGCGGGCTTGACAGGGCGGCCGTTTTCGATATAGATGGAGCGTCTGCAAGGAGGGCACGATGGACCTTATCAAGCTCGATCTCAAAGAACTCTCGTTCCGCGAACGGCTCCGCCAGGCCGAATGGCAGGCGATCACGAAGCGCCGCGCGGCGCAGTCCGACGCCCTGCGCAGCGTGACGGGCATGTTGGCCTCGGGCACGGTCATAGTCGCGGGTGGCTGCGCCATGATAGGTGCGACCTTCGCCATCGCTGCGGTGCACGTGTTCTTGGCTGCTCTCGTGTTCATCACCGGGTTCTCCGGGACCGTCGCCGCCTTCGTGGTGACGTTCCTCCACTACTTGGAACCGTCGGACCGCAAGCTCCTGCCGTATCTCCTTGAGCCGCAGGCCCGCAGGTTCTTCCTCGCGACCGCCGACCGGCGCGAGCGCCTGCTGGAGGATGCGGAAGCCTTCGATCTCGCGCTCGACGTCTTCAAAGGATTGCCTGAACGCGCCGGCGACGAGGTCAACGAAGGCGTCGCCGCGAACTTCTCGGAACGCCGCGCGCGTCACGCCGCGGAGGAGGAAGCGTACCTCTCGGAGCTCGCCGCGGCGACGGTCGATGACCGCGCTCGCGTCGCCGCGCTCGAGGCGGCGCGCAAGAAGCCTCGCACCCCGCGCAACCGCGAGCTGTCGGAGTTCGCCGACCAGGTGCGCCAGCTCGCCTGGGTCGAGCGCAGCCTGGACGGCCTCGACTCATCGGTCGAAGCCGGCATGACCGTCGAGCTTTCCCCCTATGTCGCCGCTCAGCGCCTGCGCGGCGAGCTCGAGGAAGAGCGCGCGGCGCTCGTCGCTCGCGGCCTCAAGCCGAAGCGTCTGCCCAAGCCGCGCATCGCGGCCCGCAAGCTCCTGCCGACCTCCACCTGACCCGACCCCCCGTCGGGTCTTTTTTCGTCCCGGCCTCGATGGACGGATTTGCGTCAGGTGTCGCATTTTCGTTCACGTGCTTTTTACGTTCCTTGACCCGGGCGGGTTTCCGCGATACTTTGAGCCTGATATGCGCTATTCCCACCTCTTCGGAAAGACCAGCAAGAACGCCCCCTCGGACGCGGATTCACCCAACGCCCGCCTGCTCGAGCAGGGCGGCTTCGTCGAGCACGTCATGGCCGGCGTCTATTCCTGGCTACCGCTCGGGCTCTCCGTCCTCCGCAAGGTGGAGCAGATCGTCCGCGAGGAGATGGACGCGCTCGGCGGTCAGGAGATCTTCATGCCCTCGCTCCAGCCGAAGGAATATTGGATGGCGACCAAGCGCTGGGACAGCGTCGACGTCCTCTTCAAGCTGAAGTCGCAGACCGACAAGGAATACGCGCTCGGCTGCACGCACGAGGAAGTCGTCACGCCGCTGGCGCGCAAGTTCATCCGCTCCTACAAGGAGCTGCCGTTCGCGGTCTACCAGATCAACACCAAGTTCCGCGACGAGTTGCGCGCCAAGTCCGGCGTCCTGCGCGGCCGCGAGTTCCGGATGAAGGACATGTACAGCTTCCATGCGGACCAGGCCGATCTGGAAGCCTTCTACGCCAAAGCGATCGAAGCCTACCTGCGCGTCTTCAAGCGCTGCGGCCTCGACGTCAAGGTCGTGCAGGCCGGCGGCGGCGTCTTCACCGACAAGATCACGCACGAGTTCCAAGCGCTCACCGAATCCGGCGAGGACATGCTGATCGTATGTTCCAAGTGCTCGTTCGGCCAGAATAGCGAGATCGCCACGCTGAAGGAGGGGGACGACTGTCCGGACTGCGGCGGGAAGCTCGTGAAAGCCAAAGGCATCGAAGTCGGCAACATCTTCGACCTCGGCACCAAGTACTCCGACGCCTTCGATTTCGACTTCATGACGGAGGATGGAAAGCAGCGGCGCATCCTGATGGGCTGCTACGGCATCGGCACTTCGCGCCTCGTCGGCGCCGTGGTCGAGGCGTACAACGACGCCAATGGCATCGTCTGGCCGAAGAGCGTGGCGCCGTTCCAGGTGCATCTCGTGCCGCTCAAGTCCAAGGACGAGGAGAAGCAGAAGCTCGTCGAAGCTGCCGTCGCCGCCATCGAGCGTGATCTCGCCGAGCGCCGTATCGAAGTCCTCGTCGACGACCGCGACAAGGGCGCGGGCGAGAAGTTCGCCGACGCCGACCTGATCGGCATCCCGCTGCGGCTCGTCGTTTCCGAGAAATCCCTCGCCGCCGGCGGCGTGGAATGGAAGGAGCGCGCGGCGTCGGAAGCCAAGAGCGTCCCGCTCGAAGGCCTCGGCGCCGAAATCGCGCTCTGGCTGAAATCCTAAGGAGACGCGAAGGCGGCCTTGACCGAAGGCCGCCTTTTTTGGTGCCATACTTCCAGCACCTTCTTAGGAGGCTCGCATGTGGCGCATCTTCCGCTGGCTCGACAGATATCCGCTGAGCTTCCACAAGCTCACTTTCGTGGCCGTCGGCCTTGGGGCGCTCTTCTGCGCGTCCTTCCTGCTGTTCCAGCTCCATCCGGTGGCCGGTCTCGTTTTCGGCTACGGGATGATCTTCATCCTGCTGCGCGCGAGCCACGTCTACCGCTTCACCAAGAAGGCGGACGAGAAGCCGCAGCGCGGCCTGCCGATTTCCGAAGCCTCAGACGCGGAGATCCTGCGCCGAGTGCGACGGAGCGCCAGGACCGAGTTCTGGCGACGCCGGATCCTGGCCGCCCGCCATGAGAAGGGCAAGCGCGGCGACATCGCCCGTTCGATCATCGAACGGTGGGAAGAGGCCGGCACGCCTGACGGCAAGCCTGCGCCGTCGGAGTCCGGGAAGGATCCGTAAACGCGAAACGCCCCGATATCGTCGGAGCGTCTTTTCTTTTTTATTCCACCCGCGAGGTGAAGGGTGAAGCGGAAGCCGTGAAGCCGAGTTCCGCAGCGAACGGCTTACGCTTTGCCCTTCAACGAGTCCTTCAGCGTCTTGCCGGCCTTGAACTTGGGGACGCGGACTTCCGGGATGGTGATCTTCTCGGTGGGGTTCTGCGGGTTCACGCCCATGCGCGAGGCGCGCGTGCGGGCGGAGAAGGCGCCGAAGCCGGCGATGGTCACTTCGCCGCCGTTCTTGAGTTCGGCGATGATGAGGTCCGTCAGCGTCTCGACGATCTCTTCGCCGCGCTTCTTCGGGAGTTCCATCCTTTCCGCCAGTTTCACCGCGAGTTCCGCTTTGTTCATATTATTCGATGATCTTTTGAATCTGGACGATCTTCACGGCCTTGCTTGCCCCGTGGCGAAGCTCTACGGGGCCGTCCTCCACCGTCACCACGACGGCGTTCAGATCGACCGCGCCTTCGTCGGGAATCTCGAACGAGACGGTCTCGCCGGAAGTGAAGCGGCTGATGGGGCCATCAGGCTTCACGCCGAGGACCGACCAACGCGCGCCTGTCATGCCGATGTCCGTGAGATACGCGGTGCCTTTCGGCAAGATGCGGGCGTCGGCGGTCGGGACATGGGTATGCGTTCCGGTCACCGAGGAGACGCGTCCGTCGAAGTGGATGCCGAAGGCGATGCGTTCGGAGGTCGCTTCGCCGTGGAGGTCGACCAGGATGGCGTCGAGCTTCTCGCCCGCGTGCCGTTTCAAGATCGTCTCCATGGCATCGAAGGGGTCGCCGTACGGCTCGCCCATGAAGACCCGGCAGATCAAGTTTACCACGAGGACTCTTTTTTCGCCAAGATTGAGCGTTTTTTCGCCATCGCCGGCCGTCCCGTCGGGGAAGTTGGCGGGGCGGATGAGAAGGTCTTTCAGTTCCGGGTCGGCCCAGACGTCGTGCGGACCTCTCTGGTTCGAGAAGACGTGGTTGCCGGAGGTGAAGAAGTCCACGCCGGCGGCATGCATATCGGCGATGATGGGCTTGGTCAGCCCTTTGCCGTGCGCGATATTTTCGGCGTTGACGATCGTCAGGTCAGGCTTGAATTCATCCTTCAAACGAGGAAGCGCTCGTTTGAGCGCTTCTCGTCCGATCTTGCCGACGACGTCTCCGAAGATGAGGAAGGTTGACATACGGTAACAAGGTGGCGGAGCCAGGCACCGCTTCGTTTTTTAGCGCGCGTATTCGATGGCGCGCATCTCGCGGATGACGTTGATCTTGATCTCGCCGGGATACTGGAGCTCCTGCTCGCACTTCTTGGCGATGTCCTTGGCGAGCTGCCAGGCGCCGAGGTCGTCGATGCGCTGAGGCGAGACGAAGACGCGGATCTCGCGGCCGGCCTGGATGGCGTAAGCGCGGTCGACGGCTTCGAAGGATGTGGCGACCTTCTCGAGGTCCTCGAGGCGGCGGACATAGTTCTCGAGCGTGTCCTTGCGGGCGCCTGGGCGCGATCCGGAGATGGCGTCGGCGGCCTTGCAGAGGTAGCCCTCGATGTTGCGCGGCCGGTCCTCGTGATGCGAGAGCGAATGGTAGGCGATGTCCTCCGGGAAGCCGAACTTTTTCATGATGTTGTAGCCGATCTCCGGGTGCGCGCCAGGGACGTCGTGATCGACGGCCTTGCCGACGTCATGGAAGAGCCCGCCCTTGAGGAGCACCGCGGCGTCGGCGCCGACTTCCTTCGCCAGGAAGTTGCCGATGAGCGCGACCTCGATGGAGTGGCGCAGGACGTTCTGGCCGTAGGAGGTGCGGTACTTCAGGCGGCCGAGGATGGAGATGAGCTTGGGGTCGACGGAGCCCAGCGGGATGCCGCACTCGATCATGGCGTCTTCGCCAGCCTTCTTGATGTCGAGCGCGAGCGTGCGCTTGGCTTCCTCGATGGCCTCCTCGATCTTGGTCGGCTGGATGCGTCCGTCCTTGATGAGGCTCTCGAGCGCGAGGCGCGCGACCTGGCGGCGGATGGGGGAGAAGCCGGAGACGGTGATGGCGTTCGGGGTGTCGTCGACGATGATCTCGGTGCCGGTCAGCTGTTCGAGCGACTTGATGTTGCGGCCTTCCTTGCCGATGATGCGGCCCTTCATGTCGTCGCTGGGGAGCTGGACCTGGGTGGTGGTCGTCTCGGCGCAGTGCGAGGAGGCGACGCGCGAGATGACGGTGGAGAGGATGTTGCGCGCCTTGATCTCGTATTCGTCGGTGCCGGCGCGCTCGATCTTGCGGATGCGCGAGAGGATCTCGTCCTGGGCCTCGTCCTCGATGGCCTTGAAGAGCTGCTCCTTGGCGGCTTCGCGGGGGAGCTCGGCGATCTTCTCGAGGCGCTCGCGGACGGAAGCCTTCAGGATCTCGATCTCGGCCTTGTCGGCCTCGATGGACTTGGCGCGCTCGTCGGTCTTCTGGTTCTTCTCCTGGAGGTCGAGCAGCTGCTTGTCGAACATCGACTCGCGCTTCTCGAGGCGCTGCTGGTTGGCGTTGAGGTCCTTGCGGCGCTCGGCCTCGTCGCGCTTGGCCTCGTCGAGGATCTGGACGGATTTCTTCTTGGCCTGGAGCTCGATCTCGACGGCCTTGGCCTTGGCTTCATTCACGGTGGCGACGGCCTTGGCCTCGGCGGACGCGATCTTGTCGGCGGTGACCTTCTTTTGGATGTAGTAGCCGGCGCCGAGACCGAGCGCCAGGGCGGGTAAGGCGAGCGACAAAAGCTGGACGGACATAAGGTGGTTATACCGTCATTCCGGGCCGGGTTGTTCGAGCGACGAAAAGCCGGAAAGCCTCAGGCTTTCCTCGGTGCGCGCGCGGATTCTTTCGTTTCAACCGTAAACTGGGGCAAAAGTCTCATGTTGGTGTGGCGCAACTCTCGTAGTCGACCGGAACGGAACGAGCGGATCGCTAATGATGAACTGACTTGAACGTACCACGAGGCGGAGGCGGAGGCAAGCCCCGTAAAAGCCTTCGGCTCACGGTCGCAGGTGTATACTGCCCCCATGTCGAAACACCCGTATTCGCTGATTTTCCTCCTTGCGGCCGCCTTCTTCGGCTGGGTGCATGCGACACCGGCATTTGGCGACCCTGACGCCTACTACCATCTGGAGATGGCGCGGCGTACGGCCGTTTCCGGCCCCGTCCTGGAGTTCCCCTGGCTGCCGTTCACGACGCTCTCGGAGCATTTCGCCGACCACCACTTCCTGTATCACGTCGCGCTCATCCCGTTCATCGTCGCGTTCGGAGATTTTCTCGGACTGAAGATCGCGACCGTCGTTTTCGCCGCGCTCGCCGTCGCGATTTTCGCGTTCCTGCTGAAGGAGTACGGAGCGAATCGGCCGTTCCTTTGGACGCCCCTCCTGTTCTTCGCGCCCGGGTTCGTGTTCCGCCTGCTGCTGACCAAGGCGACGGCGCTTGCGCTCGTCGCGTTCTTCCTTTACCTCGTCGCGCTTCGTCGAAGGAACCGCCTTGCCGTCTTCGGCATCGCCTGCGCGTACGTCTGGCTCCACGGAGGCTGGCCGATCCTGGCCGTCGTCGCGCTCCTTCATGCCCTTCTTTTCAAACCTACAAAAATTCACGATCGTGAAGAAATGAAGATTTGGGAACTGTCGGCGGCGACGTTTCTTGGTCTCCTGATCGGTCTGGTCATCAACCCGTTCTTCCCCGAGAACCTCTCCTTCTATTGGGAGCAGATCGTGCAGATCGCGGTCATCGGTCGGCGCGACGCCGCGGTGCTGGTCGGCAACGAGTGGTACCCGCCGGAGTTCGCGGCCGTCTTTCTCGGAAACGCGTCCGTCTTCCTGCCGCCCGCGCTCGCGGTCGCTGCGTTCGCGGCAGCCATCTGGACGGGACAGTCCGCCCGCGCCGAATCCGCTCCGAGCGCCGCACGCCGCAAGGATATCGTTTTCACCTCCGCGCTCGCGCTCCTCTTCCTCTTGATGACGCTGCGCCAGGCGCGCCACAAGGAATATTTCCTGCCGCTCGCGTTTCTCGCCGGCACGCTCGTCGCCGAGACCGCCTTCGCCGCCGTCGACCTCCGCGCCCTTTCCGTCCGACTGGGCGCGAGGCTCGGCAGGCTGTTCATCCCGTCCGCCTTCGCGCTATCGGCGGTCGCCTGCATCTTCGCCGCTATTTCGCTCTGGCTGCCGCGCCTCGCCTACGTCGACCGTCCGGCCTTCACGCGCTTCGAAAGCATGGGCGCGTGGACGCGCGCGCACGTGCCGGAAGGGGAGACGATCTTCCACGCCCGATGGGACGATTTCCCCGAGCTCTTCTATCGTGATTCCCGCCACGCCTACGTCGCCGGGCTCGACGCGCTCTTCCTCTATCGGAAAGATCCTCGGAAGTACTGGCTCTGGCGCGACATCGGCGAAGGCCGTCGCCGCGAAGCTCTGGCGGAACTCATTACGCAGGAATTCGGCGCACGCTACGTCTCCCTGCGCATGGGACCGGATCCGCTCCGCTCGCTCATCAAAAAAGACCCGTCGTTCGAACGGGTCTACGCGGACGCCGAGGCGGAGGTCTGGAAGATCAGGTGACGGGATGTATGCGGCCGACGAGGTGCGCGCGAAGCATGTTGCCGTGCTCCGCATTCACGATCTCGAGGCTCACGACGCAGCTGCCATGCGCGGGATGCATGAGCAAGCCTGCGGCTTCGTGGCACCACGACGGCACCTTCTCGAAGAAGAGAGTATCGGACCCGATGATGACTCCGGCTCGGCAGGCGGCGGGGGTCACACGAAGGGCATTGTCCAGCCATCGGCGGTACATGTCCTGTGTCGCTTGCGATGCGACGGCGATCTTCCGGCGGAGGTCGGCGATTTCGTCCCGCCCCGCCTCTTCCTTCCTGGCCGTCCGTTCCCGCCGCCTCTTCCTCGCTCGTTGATTCGGTTTGTGTCCCACGATTGATCTCCTTGGCGGTACGCAGCGTACCTTATAAGGAAGCGCGGAGCGACGTCAATGCGATGTCTTCCTTCTTCACGGCGTCCTTCACGTCGAAATTCCCGATCTTGGTGCGTCGAAGTTCCTCCAGATACGCCCCGCACCCGAGCGCCATCCCGATGTCGTCGGCGAGGGCGCGGATGTAGGTGCCGGACGAGACGCGCGTGCGGATCTTGGCGATCGGCCAGGCGTAGTCGACGAGTTCGAGTTCGTGGATCGTCACGCGGACGGGCTTCCGCTCGATCTCCACGCCTTCGCGGGCCAGCTCGTAGAGCTTCTTGCCGCCGACCTTCTTGGCGGAGTACATCGGCGGGACCTGGTCGATGCCCCCGCGGAATCCTTCAAGCGCCAGCGCGAACGTCTCGCGCGCTACGGGTGCGCAATCATTTTGTTCGGTGACGACGCCGGTGCGATCCATCGTGTCGCTGGATGCGCCGAGGCGGAGCGTCGCTTCGTAGGCCTTGTCGAGCCCGACGAACTTCGAGATCTCTTTCGTCATCTTCCCGACGGCCAGGATCAGGAGCCCCGACGCGAACGGATCGAGCGTGCCGGCGTGGCCGATTTTCCGGGTGCGCAAAGTGCGCCGTGCGACATCGACGATGTCGTGCGAGGTGGGGCCGACGGGCTTGTCGACCAGCAGGAATCCGGACGGGCTGTCGCTTGCGGCGTTCATGTTGACAACAGGCGATTTCGTGCGTAGGTTGAGCTTAGTCCGAACGCGTTCCTTCCACAAGCCACGTAAAGATCGCTTTGCGTCCCACGTGGCAAGCGAGGTTCAAAATGGGTTCTCGAGGCAAAGGCAAGAAGCCCCTCGGGAACGAGGGAAAGGCTCAAGGGGCCAAGCAAGACCCCCGCGTCCTGAACGTCAACGAGTCGGGCGAGCCCGAAACTCCCGACGACGGATGCTTCTATATCGGCGGCCGCCGCGTCCTCCAGCTCCACGTCATCGACTTCGAACAGACGTCGATGATGAGGACGTATCACCTCATCGAGGCGGTGCTTCAGGAGCGCGCGCGCAGCCTTCCGGTGGCGCTGGCGAAGAACACCTTCCGCCACGGTGCCAACGACCGTTGGAAGGATTGGACGGCCTCGGCCAGCGCGGGCGCGGTCGTCAGTATGGCTATCGACCCCGTCGTCGGCCTCGTCGTCGCCGTCGTGGGCGCCATGACGCGCAACGTCATCGAGGTCTTTCGCCTCCGCCGCGGCCGCCACAAGGAGATCGCGCCCGGCAAGAGCAAGGCCGGCGCCGAGGTACGCATGATGATCCATGAGATGATCGGCGACCTTCCGACCAAGATCGACCTGCGCGGCAAGCTGCCCGACCTGCCGGAGTTCAACAACGAGTGGGTGCGGCTGTCGCACCGGCTCATCCGGCTCAGCCTGGGCTACAACGTCCGCGTGGACGTCGTGAACCGCATCCGCATCGAGCTCGCGCGCGACAAGATGCCTGCGGACAAGGCCAGGATCCTGTCGGACACCGCCGACGGCATGACTGAAATGCTGTTGGAAGTGCGCCCGCGGCTCGAGGAAGTCGCCCACATCCTCGAGGAGCTCCAGCCCATCGGCTTCATGGACCTTCGCAAGCTCGAAGAGCACGACGATCGCCTGCAGACCAACGACCTCCTCGGCGAGGATCGCGGCGAAGCGGGTGAAGCCAGCGTCACCGCCGCGTCGCTCCTGTGGCTCGACGTGCCGTACGAACAGATCCTCATCCGCGAAGCGCCGAAGGTCTACGAGACCGACAAGGCCGTCTGCGAAGGCCGCATCGAGCTCGACGAGGAACTCAGCCTCGAACGGCGGTTCGTCCGTCTTGAGGAGAAGCTGGCCCGCGAACGCGAGGAACTCGAGATCCTGAAGGCCCAGATCGAGAGCCTTCCGTCCGAGGAGCGCGCCGCCGCCGCCGAGCGCCTGGAGTCCATCCTGGAACGTCTCCGCGAGATCGCCTCGCTCGACATCCAGCTCGAAGTCGATATCGACGACGGCCTCGAAAAGAACGGCTGACCCCGCGCCTATGGCACGGGGTTTTTTCATTGACAAGCGGGGGGAAGTCCCGTATTCTCCGAAATACCATGAACATCACCGAAATCGCGCGCCGCCTGCGCGTCACGCCTGACGAACTCCGCGAGAAGCTCCCCGTTCTCGGGTTCGACATCGGGCGCAAGGCGATCAAGGTCGATCAGCGCGAGGCCGACCGCATCGTCCGCCGCTGGCAGGAATACACCTGGAAACAGAAGCAGCTCGCCGACGAGAAGGCCAAGATGGAGCTGCGTCGCAAGATCCAGGCCGGCGAAGTCAGCGCCGACCGCCAGGTCACCATCCCGCCGTCCATCACGGTCCGCGACTTGGCCGACAAGCTCCAGCGCCCCGTCACCGACGTCATCCGCGAACTGATGAAGGGCGGCATTTTGGCGTCCATCAACGAGCGCGTCGACTTCGACACGGCCGCCATCATCGCCGAGGACCTCGGCTACCAGGCCGTGAAGCAGGACGCCGGACAGAAGGAAGAGACCGTCTCGAGCGCCCTCGACCAGCTGAAGGAAGCCGTCCTGTCCGAGGACGAGGCCAAGCTCAAGCCGCGTCCGCCGGTCGTCGTCGTCATGGGCCACGTCGACCACGGCAAGACGACGCTGCTCGACGCCATCCGCGCCACCGCCGTCGCCAAGGGCGAGTCCGGCGGCATCACCCAGCATATCGGCGCCTATCAGGCGGTGAAGAACGGGCGCCACATCACCTTCATCGACACTCCCGGCCATGAGGCCTTCACCATGATGCGTTCGCGCGGCGCCCGCGTCGCCGACGTCGCCATCCTGGTCGTCGGCGCCGACGACGGCGTCCAGCCGCAGACCGTCGAAGTCGTCCGCATCATCGAAGCGGCGAAGCTGCCGTACGTGGTCGCCATCAACAAGATGGACAAGGAAGGCGCCAACCCCGACCAGGTCAAGCGCCAGCTCTCGGACCTCGGCATGATTCCCGAGGATTGGGGCGGCAAGACCGTCATGGTCCCGATTTCCGCGAAGACGAACATGGGCATCGACGGCCTGCTCGACACCATCCTGCTCGTCACCGACATCGAGAAGGACAAGATCCGCGCGAACCCCGATCGCCGCGCCATCGGCACCATCATCGAATCGCACGTCGACAAGGGCGAAGGCCCGGTCGCGACCGTCCTGATCCAGGGCGGCACGTTGAAGCGCAACGACATCCTCGGCATCGGCGGCGTGAACTACGGCCGCGTGCGCGCGATGAAGGATTGGACGGGCGAGAACGTCGAAGAGGCTCCGCCGGGCATGCCGGTCAAGATCCTCGGCTTCAAGCTCGCGCCGACCATGGGCGACGTGATGGAAGTCCCGGAGCGTCCTCAGGATCTCAAGGACTGGAAGGAGATCAAGCACTCGCAGAGCTCCACCCAGCCGACCGTCTCCGGATCCTCGTCGCCGTCCGCCTCGGGCGACGAAGGCACCTCGAAGGAGAAGGACTGGGTCAACGTCATCGTCCGCGCCGACGTGCTCGGCTCGCTCGAAGCCATCCTCGGCTCGCTCGAACGCATGACGCATCCGGAAGTCGGCGTGCGCATCGTCGGCAAAGGCTTGGGCAACGTCACCGACTCCGACATCCTCGCGGCCGAATCGAACGGCGCGATGGTCCTGGCCTTCCACGTGAACTCCACCCCGAGCGCCGGCACGCTGGCGCGCGACAAGGACATCGCCATCCGCCAGTACAAGGTCATCTACGACCTGCTGAACGACGTGAAGGAAGAGCTCAAGAAGAAGCTCAAGGCGGAAGTCATCCGCACCGATCTCGGCAAGCTCGAGATCAAGGGCGTGTTCCGCTCCGGCAAGGACGGCCAGATCGTCGGCGGCGTCTGCACCGACGGCAAGATCGTCCGCGGCGCCATGGCGCAGGTCTTCCGCGGCGGCGAACCGATCGCCTCCGGCAAGATCGCCGACCTCCAGAGCCACAAGCAGTCCGTGGCGGAAGTCTACGGCGGCCAGGAATGCGGCATCCGCTTCGAGGGCAAGGGCCAGACGATCGCGCTCGGCGACGTCCTTGAGGTATTCTCGGAAGAGAAGCGCGAGAAGCTGCTCGGATTCTAGCGACGATAAACGGGGCCTAGCGGCCCCGTTTCGCGTTCTGAGCCCCCCCGTGATACGCTGGGTGCGATAAACTTCTACACATAGCCGTATGCACACTACTGACCATCGCATCAGAACCCTTTCGTTTCTGGTCGTGGCGGCATCGTTGCTTTGGTGGTTTTCAGCTGCTTCCACCGTCCGCGCCGCCAGCGTCGACCAACAGCAGACCTCCGGCGACCACTACGCCTTCGGCGCGCTCACGGGCAGCGGGACCCGCAGCGTCTGCCAATCCTTCGTCCCGACAGCCTCCGAGCTCACCAGCATCGACTTCGCGCTCGGCACATACGGCACGTATTCGACCTCGCGTGACCTCGAGGTCTTTTTGTCTTCGGGCGGCTGCAAGGGCGCGTCCGGTTCCCAGACCGTGCTCTCCCATCAGCTGACGCCCGCCGAATACGACGCGCTCTCCGGCGGCACCTCCCAGCCGCTTACGAAGCACCTGCTCCACTGGGATTTCCCGACCGTCGAGGTCGCCCCCGGACAGACCTACTATCTCGGCATCCGCCAGCTTGATGCCTGCTCCGGCTGTCTCGCCACCCTGGTGGCCTCTCCGAGCGCATACGCCCCCGGTTCCTTCCGCGCCGGCACCTGGTCCGACTTCTACAACGAATCATCCTCATCCGACCTCTGGTTCGCGACCTACGCGACCGGCCTTTCGCTCGGCCCCGTGACCCAATACGCCGCCGACGGCACGACGCCCGTCGCCGAGTCCGCTACCATCTCATCCGATCTCGTCATCAAGGCGGTCACGACGTCCCCCGACGGTTCCTTCGCCGCCTTGGAAATCGAGCTCCGGCCCTTCGGCACGCCCTTCACCGGAGCGGCGACGCACGTCTCGGGCCTTGTCGCGAGCGGCACGGAAGCCTCCGTCACGATCCCGCTCCCCGCCGACGGCCTCTACCGTTATCGCCTCCGCGCCGGCGACGGTTCGGGAGACGGCTCCGCCTGGCATGAATACGGCACGGCCGGGAATTTCGATTTCGAGGTTTCACTCACGCCATTCCCGGGCGTCGTCGATCAGCAGCAGACGGCCGGTTCGCAATATGGTTTCGGCACCGCCACCAACGGCGGCGGGGTGCGCACCGCCTGCCAATCCTTCGTCCCGGCCTCCTCGGAGATCACCGGCGTCGACCTGATGCTTGGCACGTATGGCACCTACAATACGTCGCATGACGTCGAGCTCTTCCTGACGTCCGGAAGTTGCCAAGGCGAGTCCGGCGCGAGCGCCGTCGCCACGCACGCGCTCACCCAGACCGAATACGACACGCTCTCCGGCGGGACGACCCTGCCGCTCCCGGCTCGCCTTTTCCGCTGGGACACCGGCGTCGTCGCCGTCACGCCTGGACAGACCTACTACCTCGGCATCCGCCAGACCGACGCCTGCCAGAACTGCCTCTCGACGCTCCTCTCGATCGCCGACCGATACGCCGCAGGCTCCTATCGCTACGGATATTGGAGCGACGCCTTCGCGGACGAGGCCGGCAGCGACCTGTGGTTCAGGACGTATGGACCCGAAGTCCCGACCGGTCCTATGCCGATTAAGGTCGCCGTCATTCTGGCTGACCTGGCAGACGTCCAGCATGAATCTGGCCCGATCACTGTACGACCATGCAAATTGTCTGAAACACCCGTTCGGGAATATGCGAACGGTCATTCGAGGGAGTATTACGAGGACCTCATTTACTGCGTGAAGGATTACTATGATGAGAATTCTTATGGGTCGATAGGGTTTGAGTTTACGATGGTGGGTGATGGGGCGTGGCAATCCGAGCTCGATTCGACCAAAACAGAATCTTGGTACGCCCAACAATCTACGAGATCGCTCGTCGACGATGTTATGGCCCTTTCAGGGGTGTCAGAGAACTCATTTGACGTGGTCATCGTGGTCCATGCAGGAGATTCTAGGGAGAACGAGGACCAAATCTTGAAGATAAGGACGGCGATGGCTATTCCACCGCCATCTCCTGAGTCAGCGCGAGTGGTCGTTGCTGAAAGCGATCCGCTTGGTGCTTGGGTTCATGAACTAGGACACGCTGTCGGCATGCTTGTGACCATGGACGGTACGGCCATCCCCGACTTGTATGACATGGGGTCGGTCGGGAAATGGGATGTCATGGCGAATGGCGACAAGAACGGGGGCTTTTCTGACATATCGATTCTTCCCGGCGACGGCACCAATCCCGTCGGCTTGAGCTCTTACACGAAGGAGTTTCTAGGCTTGTTGAATGAGGATATTCGCCCTAGGTCGCAGTACGGCACGCACTGGATCGATTCTCTGGATACGAGCGGCTTCGGCGATTCCATCTTCCGTTACAACCTTATCGACGATGCCACGACCTCGACATCCCAGTACTACATTCTTGAAGCGCGCAACCGAGACCTGAGGACTTGGGATTCTTCTTTGCCCGGCATGGCGAATCCGCGCAATCTCGTCTTGTATTATGTCGACACAAAAAATCTGCCGGAATATGGGTATTACGAAGATGGATATGGAAGACGGCTGATGTGGAACCAGTTTCGAAAGCTGACGATCCCCGGCAACTCCACTTCATCTCCGATCGTCTTCAACACCGGAATCCTCTCGACCGCGCTGCTGCCGGCCGAGGCGCGGACGTATTTTGACTTCGATCACATGGTGAAGTTCTCCGCCACGTCAGAGCGGTTCGTAGATAACGATACCAAGTATCAAATCCAGGCGAGCATCCAGCCTATCAATCCTGATTCCTTCGCGGACGGCTTCGCGGGAGTCGTGTTGAGACCGCTTGAATCGCTGCAGCGCTTTCTCGAATCCGACCTGCCTTCATTGGAGTACGGCGGTCGATTGAATCCGGTGACGGGGGAGCCGGAAATATCGCCTGGAATCATTCCATACCAGCCTACGCTTCAAGACTTCTTGACTGCAGTTATCCTGCGACTTCTGATCGTATTGGGAAGCGTCCTAGCAATCAGCGTCGTCCTCTGGCTACTGCATAAATACGGGGTGCCGCATCTTCTCCCTCCGGCACGATACGAAAAAGTCCTCCGTATCTATAATAAATCCAGACACGTCTTCTTCGTCTTGCTCTCCCTGACCCTGATTGCCGTTATCGCGCTCTACGCGATCGATACGTATCTGCGTGTCACTGATCCCGCCGGCCATCGAAAGCCTTGGCCGTTAAAGGGATACCTGAACGCGTCTGTCGTCGAAGTCGCCCAACCAGACCTCGACCTCCACGTGTACTGCTCCGACGGCCGCCACGTCGGCATGAACTACTCGACCGGCGTCTTCGAGAACCAGGTCGCGGACGCTATCGTGAGTGGCGACGAGCCGGGAAGCCACGAGTGGATCTACGTCCCCGCCACTCCCGAGAACGCCTCCTGCATCCACTCCGTCTCCGCCCACGATAACCAGCTCTTCCTCGACGCCAACCCAGACCTCGCCTCCGTCCTCGGAAGCGCCACCGACTCCTACTCGATATACGCCCGCTACATCGACCCCGCGAGCGGCATCTTCACTTCCGCGACCCTCTCTGAGCAGGTCATCGAGCCCGGCGAGGTCATCCTCCACGCCGCCACCGGCACCTCCGACATCTCGATCCTGCCTGGCGTTCCTGATGCGGAACCTCCCGTCACGACCGCCTCGGCCACGGGTACCCTCGGCCTCGACGGGACGACGTACGTCTCCGACGTCACGGTGACCCTTGCCTCGAACGATGCCGACTCCGGCGTCCTCTCGACCCGCTACTCGCTCGACGGCGGCCTCACATACGTCCCATACCCCGGGCAGATCATGCTCACGGTGGAAGGGGAGCGGACCGTCGCATTCTTCTCGACCGACATCGCCGGCAACGCCGAGTCGCCTAAGACCATCACGGTCAGGATCGATCGGCTTGCTCCCGAGACGACGATCGACGCCGCTCCATCCGACCCTTCTTCCTCGACATCCGCTTCCTTCGGTTTCAGCTCCCCCGACGCGACAGCGCTCTTCGAGTGCTCTCTCGACGCGGTGCCCTTCATGCCTTGCGCCAGCCCTCTCGTCCTCGTGAGCCTTGCGACAGGGGCCCACGACTTCTCCGTCCGTGCCATCGACTCGGCAGGGAACGTCGACTCGACCCCAGCCATGCACGACTGGACCGTCGCGCCACCTGGTCCGGCTCCAGCGTCTCTTCATGTGACCTTCCAGCGCCACACGGTCCAAAACGGCACCCAGCCCGGCTCGACCAAGGCCCCGATCGCTGACGCCGCAGTCAAAGCCTTCTCCAAAACGAGCGGCACATGCGCGTCCCAGATCGGCTTCAATCCGCACGAATACGGCACGATTCTCGATACCTGCGCTGCGGATGTCCAGGGAATGACCGACGCGGACGGCGCAACGACCCTCTCCTTGGCCCCCGGCGACTACCTGACCCTCGCCCGCGATCCCCAGACCGCGGTCGTAGCCGGCGTCTCCTCCGGAACCCTCGCCCCCGGAGCCTCCGACGACGAGTTCCTCCAGGTCATCGTTCGCGCCGACGGCACCTCCGTCCCAGCCAAGACGACGAAACGGACCGGCTCGCTCCTCTACGTCATCGAGCCGGAATATATCGAGTGGAACCAGACGCAGGAACTTTATCCCTTCGTCTTCGACGCGCCTGACGGCGACTGGGGCCTCACCGTGACCGTCACGCCGCCGGAAGGATTCACCGTCGACCACGACTCCCTCACGACCGAAGTCAACAGCGACTACAAGGCCCTGCAGTTCACCCTCACCGATATCGGAAGCTGCTGGGAGTGCGGAGCGGCTGTCGAGCTGACCATTCGTCACAAGGGCAAGGTCGAGCGCCTGCTTCGGAACATCCCCTCCAGCATGACCGAGGATTTCGCCGGAAAGAAGGGGCTCAACCCGGCCGACCTCAAAGCCAAAGGAGTCGTCGTGAGCGGGAAGGGGGAGCGTTGAGACTGACGTGTGAGTGAGCAGTCTTCACAGACTGACCGCTTTCATTTACAGTGAAAATGCTCCCTGTCCCACTTATTTCCTCCTATGGCCGAGATCGTCCTGAACGAAACGAATTTCAACGAAGAGGTCCTGAAGTCCGAAGTCCCGGTCCTTGTCGACTTCTGGGCGCCCTGGTGCGGCCCCTGCAAGATCATGGGGCAGATCATCGAGGAGGTCGCCAAGGAACTCGAAGGCAAGCCGGTGAAGATCGGCAAGATGAACGTCGACGACAACCCCGATACGCCGGTGAAGTACGGCATCATGAGCATCCCGACCATCATCCTCTTCAAGAACGGCGAACCGGCCGAACAGATGGTCGGCGTGCAGGCCAAGGAGAAGCTGATCGAGAAACTCACCGCGCTGATGTAATGGGAAGGTTTGAGGCATGAGGTTTGAAGTCTGACTCAAACCTCAACACTCAAACCTCAGACCTTATGGCTGAAAAAGTCATCATCATCGGAGCCGGCCCGGCCGGCTACACCGCCGGCATCTACGCCTCGCGCGCCGATCTTGAGCCGCTGCTTCTGGCCGGCCCGCAGCCCGGAGGACAGCTCACCACCACGACGGAAGTCGAGAACTGGCCCGGCGAGGACAAGGGCGTGATGGGGCCGGACCTCGTGCTGAAGCTGCGCGCCCAGGCCGAAAAGTTCGGCACGCGCGTCGCGGAAGAGACGGTCAACGCCGTCGATTTTTCGGAGCGACCCTACAAGGTCATGACGGAAAGCGGCAAGACGTACGAAGGCGAGACGGTCATCATCTCGACCGGCGCTTCGGCGCGCCGACTCGGGCTCGACTCCGAGAAGGCGCTCTACGGCAAAGGCGTCTCGGCCTGCGCCACCTGCGACGGCTTCTTCTTCAAAGGGAAGGAGGTCGCGGTCGTCGGCGGGGGAGACTCCGCCATGGAAGAGGCGACCTTCCTCACCAAGTTCGCCACGAAGGTCACGATCCTGAACCGCACCGACAAGTTCAAGGCTTCGGTGCCGCTGATGGAGCGCGCCCGGGCGAATCCGAAAATCGAATTCAAGGAGGACGTCGAGGTGCTCGAAGTGCTGGGCGTCGAAGCCGGGCGCGTGATCGGATTGAGACTCAAGGACGCCAAGACCGGCGAGACCAGCGAGCTCAAGACGGACGGCGTCTTCGTCGCCATCGGCCACCTGCCCAACACCGACTTCCTGAAGCGGTGGCTCGAGTGCGACAAGGTCGGATATATCGTCACCAAGGGCCCCGGCGACGTCACCACCAAATACGAAGGCGTCTTCGTCGCCGGCGACGTGATGGACAAGCGCTACCGCCAGGCCGTCACCGCCGCCGCCACCGGCTGCATGGCCGCCCTCGAGGCGGAAAGGCTCCTGACGCACCGCAGCTTCGGCGTCTCCCAGTGAATGTTTCCAGAGTGAAGCCGGAATCTATGCGCACGATGCTCTTGTTCGCCATGCTTCTGACGCTTGGAGCCGGTTGCTCTCAGCAGGCGCCCTCGGTGCCTATCGACGACACGCCGGAATCGAACGCGGAAAACTGCGCGGCGTCCGGCGGCGCGCTCCTCGAAGGCGTCTGCGTCTGTCCGGAAGGATACGCGGCCGATCCGGCCGACTTCTGCCTCGACGCTTCGGGCGTCCCTGGCGGAACGATGAAGACGAAATAATCATCCTATGAAACGCTTCGCTATCTCCGCCGCATCGGCGGCGCTGCTCCTGTCCGCCGTCCCCGCGCTCGCCGCCGCGCCCGAAGTCGTGCGTTCGCCGCTCACCGATCCGTATCTCGTGAGCGGACAGACCACGCGCATGGTCTTCCCGGACCTCCTCACGGTCGAGACCTGGGGCAGCCCGGCCGCCAAGGAAGTCGAGACATCCGCGCTTTCGCAGTGGATGCTCTCGGCCGCGCTGCCGGTCCGCGAGGGCTCGCGCCTCGTGAAGTTCGGGACGGATCCGCAGGTGTACGCCGTCGGCCCTCAGGGCAAGCTCCACTGGATCACGACCGAGCGGATCGCCTCCGCGCTCTACGGCAAGGACTGGAACAGGCGCGTCGCCACGCTCTTCACTTCCTACTTCCCGCACTACCGCCTCGGCGCCGACATAGCGAGCGCTCTCTATCCCGACGGCACGCTTCTGAAATACGATGGCTCGCCCACGGTCTATTACGTCATCAACGGCGTGGCGCGCCCCTTCGCTTCCGAGCGCGCCTTCCGCGAGAACCGATTCAGCTTCGACAGCGTCGTGACCGCCAAGGGCCGGTTCGCCTACGTAAAAGGCAACCCGGTCAACGGCTGGGAGAGCGACTTGAACTTGCTCCCGGGAACGCCCTAGAAAAATAAAAAGTCCCCCGTCTGCGGCTCAGACGGGGGATTTCGTTTCACCACTTCCACGGGTAGTCGAAGCGGAAGGTGGCGGAGCCGGCGAACCAGCCGACGGCGGTCGAGTCGTTCTTCCAGAAGGCCGCGCCGGCTTCGAGGGAGAAGTTCCTGTTGAAGTCAAGGCGCGCGCCCAGGAAGGCGATCCAGGACGACTTCTCGATGGTACGGCGCTCCGTGATCGAGGCGACGTTCACGCCAAGCCTCTCGATGTCGTCGGCGACCTCGGCGTCGAGGTCGAGGTCGATGTCGGCCCTGAACCGCATGCGGCCGAACGAGATGAACGGCGTCACGCGGTTTCGGTCGATGGTGTTCGGCCTGAGCGGCACCGCGATCGTCACGCCCGCATGAGCCATGCTCCAGCGGTATCGGAGGTCGGCGTGCTCGCGGACGAGACTCGTGACGTCGAGGTCGAGTTCGAGCGCGTGGGCCACGACCGATCCGGCGTTGGCCGGGTTCCATCCGAACGTCCCCGTGTACTCCGCGAACGTCTCGATGTGGAAGTGCGGGTGATCGTAGATCGAGAGCCGCACGCCGACGCCGCCGGAGAAGTCCGTATCCGTCTCGAGCGACGCCTTGAGCAGCATGTTCTCGGTGACGGGAATCATGTCGCCGGCGGCGTCGAGGACGGGATCTCCCGCGTCATCGAGCTGCCAGACAGGATTGCCGTCGCCGTCGAGCTTCTGCCTGGGCTTGTTCTCGAAGCCGAGCGAAGAGAACTCCGGCGTGATCGAGGCGTAGAAGTTGAGCCGACCGAACCAGCGGCGGGTCACCTTCGGCCGGTCGTCGTCATCGGCTTCGTCCGCCTCGCAGTTCTCGAAGACGGTGCCTTCGAGGCGCAGGAAGGTCGGCTGGATGCGCTCGAAGTCGATGTCCCCGTACGAGCTGTCGTGCGTCCTGCCGTTGAACATGCCTGCGCCGACGGAGGCGGCGAGGTCGGCGTCGCAAGGGAGGTGGACGCGGTCAGCCCTCGCTTCCTCCATGATTCCGATGATGCACGCGAAAGCGATCAGAGCCTTGAGATTCCTCATGATACTGCCTCCTGATGCGGTGGAATGTACTTGGTCCAAGATTGCACGAAAAAACCCCCGTGTCAATACGGGGGGCGTGCCGTCTTACGGCTAGCGGCCGAACCGCCAGGCGGCTCCGGCCATGCCGGCCGCGACCCAGGTGCCGTCGTAGCGTCCGAGGATGGCCTGGGCTTCCAGGCTCCAGGAGCGGCTCAGGTCGAGCCGCGCTCCCGGAGCGAAGAATACCTTTGATTCCACGATCGCACGTTCGGACAGGACGGCCGGGTCGACTCCGAAGGTCCGAAGCGCCGCCTTCAACCGGTCGTTCATATCGAACGAGATCATCGCGTAGTAGCGCAGCCAGCCGACGGTCAGGTACGGCGTCCAGCGGAGCGAGCCCGCCCGGAAGCTGGCGCCGGCCGTGAGTCCCAGCCGGTAGGTACGGCCTTCGTAGGTCACGGAGGCGTTCTGCTTGACTGCCTTCGCGACGTCGATCTTCAGCCCTTCTAGATCGATGAGCAGCGCGTCGACGCCGACGTCCGATGCTCCGAGCGGGAGCGACACGTCTCCGAAGCCGGTCAGGCGGAAGCGGCCGTCGTCGAAGATCGAGCCGCGCACGCCCAGGCCGAGCGCCAGAGCGTGCCCTACGCGAATGTCCGCTTGATGGATGCCTGCCAGGCCTTCCTCGTAGTATGCCGGCCGCTCGCTGTAATCGATCGAAGCCGATTCGACGCCGAGCGATCCGTAGGCCTGCAGGCCGTTCATCCACGAGCGTGGCGTCCGCATGATCCAGGCGGATGCTTCGAGCGTGACAGGCCGGTACCAGGTCGCCCCGAAGACGTCATCATCGGTATGCAGGATGCCGGTCCTCATGCTGAGGGCGGCGCGCGGGTCGCCGACGCCGTGCGCGTCGTCAGCCCAGGCCTCGGAACGCAGTCCGAGCGCCAGAAGACAGGCGGAAATGAACGGTCGTCGCATGGAGGCCTCCAACTATGTTATAATCCACCACATATGGCGCTTGTCGTCGAGAAGAAGTTCCTGGAGGGGGATTGGTGGAAGTATCCGCTGTCGCTCTTCATGCTCCACCTGTTTTTCTGGATCTTGCTCGCGTACAGGAACAATCCCGAGTTCACGCTCTGGCGGGGCATGCTGGTCAGCTATCAGGTCCTTGGCACGTTCTTGGCTGCGGCCTTCCTGCCGTTCATCGCCGGACGTCTGCAGATGCGGCGCCTGTTCTGGTTCGGCTTCATCGGCTTCCTGCTCGGTCTCGCCGGCTATTACGCGCTTTCGCTGCTTGGGATGGGCAACCGTTTCTCCCTGCTGCCCTTCATCGGATTCATGCAGTTGTACGTCTCGTGTTTCGGCCTCGGCGTCATCGTCGAGTTCGGCAGATACGTCTTTCGGAAACTGAGCGAATAAGCCGGTTGCCGACCACGGAAGGCCGTGCTACCTTTTTTGCGCTATGGCGAAATACGAACCGAGGGACATCGAGAAGAAATGGCAGGCGCGCTGGGAGGAGGGCAAGGCCTTCGCGGCTGACCGCCGGTGCCAGGACTCGAAAGGGAAGTATTACCTTCTCGACTTCTTCCCGTACCCGTCCTCGAACGGCCTGCACGTCGGCCATCCCAAGGGCTACACCGCCACCGACGTCATCGCGCGCAAGCGCCGCATGGAAGGTTTCGATGTCTTGCACCCGATGGGCTGGGACGCCTTCGGCCTGCCGGCCGAGAACTACGCCATCAAGATGGGCGGCCACCCGAACGCCATCACGGCCGACAACATCGCGAACTTCCGCCGCCAGATCAAGAGCTTCGGCTTCTCCTATGACTGGGATCGCGAGGTGAACTCCAGCTCGCCCGAATATTACAAATGGACGCAGTGGCTGTTCCTCCTCTTCTATAAGAACGGCCTGGCCTACAAGAAGCTCGCGCCGGTGAACTGGTGCGAGAACGACCACACCGTGCTGGCCAACGAACAGGTCGTCGACGGCAAGTGCGAGCGCTGCAAGAATCCCGTCGTGCAGAAGGAGCTCTCGCAGTGGTTCTTCAAGATCACCGACTACGCCGACCGCCTGCTCGAAGGCCTTGACCGCATCGATTGGTCCGACAAGGTCAAGGCGATGCAGAGGAACTGGATCGGCCGCAGCGAAGGCATCGAGATCGGCTTCCGCGGACGCTTGCCGGACGGCGGCGAGTTCGATCTGCAGGTCTTCACCACCCGCCCCGACACGCTCTTCGGCGTGACGGCGGTCGTGGTCGCGCCCGAACATCCGCTCGTCGACCGCATCACCGCCGATTCCGAGCGCGGCGCCGTCGGCGCGTACGTCGAGGACGCGCGCCGCAAGACGGAGCTCGAACGCGGATCGCAGGAAGAGAAGACCGGCATCTTCACCGGCGCCTACGTGAAGCATCCGCTGACCGGCGCGGACGTCCCGGTCTACGTCGCCGACTACGTGCTGATGAACTACGGAACCGGCGCCGTCATGATGGTCCCCGCGCACGACGAGCGCGATTTCTCCTTCGCAAAGACGTACGACCTGCCCATCAAATGGGTCATCGCTCCGCCCGTCGGCGTCGCGCACGACCGCTCCGAGGCCTACGCCGAAGCCGGCATCCTCGTGAACTCCGGCGAGTTCGACGGGCTCACGTCGAACGATGCCAAGCAGAAGATCGCCGACGCGCTCGAAGCCGCGGGCAAAGGCCGCCGCCAGGTGAACTACCATCTCCGCGACTGGCTCGTCTCGCGCCAACGCTATTGGGGCGCGCCCATCCCCATCGTCTACTGCGACGAGCACGGCGAGCAGCCGGTGCCGGAGGACCAGCTTCCGGTCGTCCTGCCCGAGGACGTCGACTTCCGCCCGACGGGGGAGTCTCCGCTCGCGCGTTCGGAATCTTTCCATGACGTGAAATGCCCGACCTGCGGCAGGAAGGCGCGCCGCGAATCCGACACGATGGACACCTTCGTGGATTCCTCCTGGTACTTCCTGCGTTACATCGATCCCAAGAACGACGCGGAGTTCGCGTCCAGGGAAGCCATCGAGAAGTGGTGCCCGGTCGACCTCTACGTCGGCGGTGCCGAGCACGCGGTGCTGCACCTGCTCTACTTCCGCTTCTTCACCAAGGTCCTCCACGAGCTCGGTTACCTGGATTTCGACGAGCCGGCCTTGAAGTTCCGCGACGTCGGGCTGATCCAGGGCGAGGACGGCGAGAAGATGTCGAAGTCGCGCGGCAACGTGGTGAACCCCGACGACGTCGTCGGCGAGCACGGCGCGGACGTCTTCCGCCTCTACGAGATGTTCATGGGCGAGTTCGAGCAGCCCGCGCCCTGGAATACCAAGAGCATCATCGGACAGCGCCGCTTCGTCGAGAAGGCCTGGAAGCTCGCGGAGACGTGCAAGACGATGTACGCGGCGAACGCGGCCAATCCGGCGCCGACCCCGGGCCCACTCCGCAGATCGCTTCATAAGACGATCAGGAAGGTCGGCGACGACATCGAGAACTTCAAGTTCAACACCGCCATCAGCGCGATGATGATTTTCGTGAACGAAGTCGCGGACGCCGGCCGCGGCGACGAGGGATATTTGGAACGGAAGGACCTCGAGTCCTTCCTGAAATTGCTCTCGCCCTTCGCCCCGCACGTGGTCGAGGAGATGTGGGAGGCGCTCGGCAACTCCGGCTTCGCCATGCACGCGCCCTGGCCCGCCTACGACCCGGCGCTCATCGTCGATAGCGAAGTCGAGATCGCGCTCCAGGTCACCGGCAAAGTGAAGGACCGCATCATCGTCGCCGCCGACGCCGACGACAAGGAACTCGAACGCCTCGCCCTCCAGAACGAGAACGTCAAAGCCGCGCTCGAAGGCAAGACGGTCAAGCAGGTCGTAGTGGTGAAGAGGCGGCTGGTCAATATCGTGGCCGCCTGAACCAGGAACGGCTCCGTTGAGCGAAGCGGGTTGACATCCGCGAGGCGCTTACGCTAGGACGCCGCCATATGCGGCTCCACTCCCTGAAATCCGATGTACCGAAGCGTTCCATCCGCTTCGAGCTCTGCGCCGCGATCCTGCTGGCGCTCTTGTGCCTCCGCGGCGCGGATCTCGCGCGTCGGCCGGAACGGCATGCCGCCGCCTTCGACGCCTGGCGCCAGCGCGTCGTCGTCCGCATCAGGGACGTTTTCGATCCGCCCGCCTCTCATTGGGTCGCGGGCGTCCTGCTCGGCGCGGACGAAGGCTTTTCCAGGAAGTGGATCGAAGACTTCCGCCGTACCGGCACGAGCCATCTCACCGCCGTCTCGGGATACAACGTCGGCATCGTCCTCGTCGGCATCCAGGCCGTCCTCTTGCGTCTGCCTGTCGGCAGGGGAGCCAGGACGGCGCTTGCGCTCGGCGCGGTCGCCTTTTTCGTCCTGCTCACGGGGCGGCCGGGCTCCGTGCTTCGCGCCGCCGTGATGGTCGCCGCCGTCGAAGCCGGACGGCACTTCGGCCGGCCGGTGCGTCCTCTGCGCGCGCTGCTGCTCGCTGCCCTCCTGATCGGCATCGTCTCGCCGCGCAGCCTCGTCGACGACCGCGGCTTCCAGCTGTCCGTCGCGGCTGCCTTCGGGCTGGCGACGCTCGCGCCGAGTTTGGCCGCGTCCGTCTTCCGCCGGCTTCCGGCCACGCTCGCGGAGTGGGCGAGCCAGACCATCGCCGCCACGGTCGCGACAGCGCCGCTTATCGCCTGGATGGCGGGAAACTATTCGCTGGTCGCCCTGCCGGCCAACATCGCCGTCGCCGCCTTCATCCCGCCGATCATGGCCGGCGGCGCCGCGCTCGTCTGCGTCAGCGTCTTCTCCCTGCCGTTCGCGCAGTTCCTTGCCGGCATCGGCGAAGGCCTGTTCACCATGCCGCTGGCCCTGATCCGCGCGCTGGCGTCCTTGCCTGCCGCGTCCGTCTCAGGCCCGGCCGCCTTCGCGGTCCTCATCGTCGCCGAAGCCGCCGTGCTGGCCGCCGTGCTGCGATGGCGCCGCTTCTCGTCATCCCGCTATGGCATCTTCGACTGATACGCGCTGGAAGCGCCCCCATCTCATCATCGCCGTCCTCGTCCTGGCGGCGTGCTTCACGATCGCGGGCATCGTCGAGCAGGAGCGCTCCGCCGCGTCCGCGGACGCGCAGGTCTTCTTCCTGGACGTGGGGCAAGGCGACGCGGCGCTGATACGGACGCGCGACGGACGGGACGTCCTCATCGACGGCGGGCCCGACGACGCCGTGCTCGAAGGCCTGGCCGAGGCGATGCCTTGGTGGGACCGCTCCATCGAGACTGTCGTCGTGACGCATCTCGATTCCGACCACTATGTCGGCCTTTTCGCCGTGCTGCGCCGCTACCGCGTCGGCGAGGTCTGGTGGAGCGGCGCGGCGCCGACGACGGAGACCGCCCGCCGCTTCGCCGCGACGGTCGAGGCGCGCGGCATCGCTCAGCGCTTCGTGAAAGCGGGAGACGCGCTTGCGTTGGGCGCGACCGAGTTCCGCGTCCTCTGGCCGCGCGAAGACGCGCGCGGGAAGATCGTTCCGCCGACGTCCTCCAACGCCAAAGGCGGCGGCACCAACGACGTCGGCGTCGTAGGCCTGTTCTCGTGCGGACGCGAGCGCGCGCTCTTCACCGCCGACGTATCCGCGCACGTCGAAGCGAAGCTGCTCGACGACCCTGAGTCCGTCCGTGCCGAAATCATGAAAGTGCCGCATCACGGTTCCGCCTACTCGTCTTCGGAAGCGTTTATCGACGCCGTCGCGCCGGATGACGCTGTCATCTCGGTCGGCGCCGGCAACCGCTACGGCCATCCGGCCCCGCGCGTGCTTTCGGCGCTCCTCGAACGCAGCATACGCGTGCGCCGCACCGACCGCGAAGGCGTCATCCGCTACGCCTGCGTCGGCGGTCGGCTGGTGCGCAGATGAAAAAAGACCGCGCTCAGTGCGCGGTCGCGATCGAGAAGTCCTAGAGGGAGAATGCTCGCCTGACCGTCGAGACGAAGTCGTCCCAGGCGATGTCGGTCCGGTCGAGGTCGGGGTAGATCTCCTTGAAGAGCTCGTTCGCCAGAGCCAGGGCGCAAAAGAGGACGCGCTCGCATTGCCGTAACTCCTCCGGCGAAGCGACGTCCTTGATCTGCTTGCCGGCTTCGTCATAGAACGCCGCGCACGCTTCCCCGTATCCCGGCATCAGCTCGCAGAGGAGCATGTCTTCGTACGTGCGATAGCCGTCGGGAGCGTGCCTCAGCGCCGCGCCGATGCCTTCCCGGAAGCCGGGGCGCGACATCAGCGCGACGGCGCGCGGAAAGGCGCTTCCGACCGTGCGTCCGCGCCACTCGTCGAGCGCAGCCTGGCCGAGGCGCTCCATTTCGGCCTCGAGCTCTTTCGTGAAGACGAATCGTGATAAGACGGTTTTGGCCTGCATGGTGCCTCCTGGGTTTCGGTCCACGTCAGTCCTAGCACGGATGAGCCATCTTGCCAAGACCGGGGCCGTCAGGTACGCTTCCGCCATCTTCAACCTTCCTAATGAGCATTCCATCTATGATCCAGCGCACGCTCATCCTCCTCAAGCCCGACGCCATCGACCGCGGCATCGTCGGCGAGATCGTCACGCGCTTCGAGCGGGTCGGCGCCAAGATCGTCGGCATGAAGCTTCTCGTTTCGGAGAAGGACACGGCCATGAAGCACTACACCGAAGACCTGGCCAAGCGCCGCGGCGAGAAGGTCCGCGAGCTGATGGTCGAGATGCTGACGTCCGGCCCGATCATGGCCGTCGTCCTCGAAGGAATCGAGATCGTGGAGGTCGTCCGCAAGATGATCGGCGGTACCGAGCCGAAGACGGCCGCTCCCGGTACCATCCGCGGCGACTACGCGCATGTCTCGTTCAAGTACGCGGACGAGAAGCAGATCGGCGTCTTCAACCTCATCCACGCCTCCGGTTCTCTTGAAGAGGCGCCGGTCGAGATCGGCGTCTGGTTCCGTCCCGATGAGCTCGTCGAGCACGATCCCTCCTACGTCAAGCAGACCATCAAGAAGTGACTTCGCTTCGCGAAGTCATCCCGGCGAAAGCCGGGATCCAGGCCGCCCCGGATCCGGGGCGGTTTTCGTTCGCGTTCCCGCTCCTCGTACTGGAATACGGCTATCACCCGTCACTCCGAGGCGTATGGCCGGTCGCTCCTGCTGCAGCTATTCTCCAGCGGAAGCGGATATCTGCCCTTCGCGTGGCTTCACGCCGTCGTTTTTCGTTGCTATGATGAAGGCGGCCCCGCGCCAGGAAGAACATGTTTTGGGACAATCATTTGGCAAAGTGGCCCGAGAGATCCTAGCCGCCTTGGCGGCCAGGCCGAGGGCTTCAGCGGTAAGAGCGAAGGAAGACGCCTTCCGGGCATCCCAAAACAGGGTTCTCGGAAGCCCGTCCTCCCAAGCCGGTCGCGGGCGCAAGCCTGCGGCAGCCCACATGACACTTCGCCAAATCATGCCTTCCAAGCGGGGCTTTTGTTTTCGCCGGGAAAAGAAAAACACCCGCTTTCGCGGATGCTCTCCATGGTCGGGCTGATGGGAATTGAACCCACTGCCTTTCCCACCCCAAGGGAACGCGCTGCCGATGCGCCACAGCCCGATGCGGTCGTCCACGTGCGCGCGGACGGGGGACGGGGATAGGCTATCGGAAATATGTTAGACTGTCCATATATGGAAGAGTCGAAAGGCGTCGTCGATTTCCTCGCCAAGACCCGCGCCAAGCCGCCCGCCAGGATGCTGACGGACTGGTTTCCCCGTCTCGACATCCACGGCGGCGTCGCGCTCGATCTCGGTTGCGGCGCGGGCGGCGAGGCGGAATACCTCGCTAAGGAGGGGATGATGGTGGACGCCATCGACAAGAGCGAGACGGTCGCCAAGGCCGCCAGGGAGCGCTGTCAGGGCCTGACGGTCGACGTCATCCAGGGCGACTTCAGGGAGTTCCAGCTCCGCCCCGACTACTACACGCTCGCCGTCTCCGTCAACGCCCTGCCGTTCGTGAAGAAGGACGACTGCGCGGTCCTGCTCAAGTCGGTCCAGGCCTCCATCCGCCCCGGCGGCGCCGTCGTCTTCGCGGTCTTCGGTCCCGAGCATGCCTGGGCCAAGCGCGAGGACATGAGCTTCTGGACGATCGATGAATTCCGTGATCTCTGGGCCGGCTGGGACGTCATCGCCATGAACGAGTTCAAGGGAATCAGCCCGCTCGCCAGCGGCACCGAGATCTTCCAGCACCGCATCCAGCTGATCGCCAAGAAGACCCTGCTCGAAGCCAGGAAGACGTAAAGAAAAACCGTCGCTTACGCGGCGGTCTTTTCTTTCTTCGCGGACAAGGTCTTGATGCAGCGGGTGCAGACTTTCATCTTCACGCCGTCGATTGTTTTCGTCTGAAGATTGATCAGACGGCGGACCTTGGTGGCGATATTGGAGTGGGAGCGGGTGTGGCCGACGGCCGGACCGCGCTCGCACGCATCACAGCGGCGGGCCATATGGTATGCGGGTAAAACGTAACGTGCGGGGACTTTATCACGGCGGGGGAGCTTTGGCAAGACCCCCATATTCCGATATCCTGAAGCGGTATGCTCTCCACCCTCTTTTCCGACCCCGTCTCCGGCCTCGCCTGGATAATCGCCTTTATCGTGGCGCTGACGTTCCATGAGTTCTGCCACGGCCTCTCCGCCAAGCTGCAGGGCGACGACACCGCCGAGCGCATGGGTCGTCTGACGTTGAACCCGCTTCCGCACATCGATCCGATCGGCCTCCTGGCCGCCGTGACCGCCGGGTTCGGCTGGGCCAAGCCCGTGCCGTACAACCCCTACAACCTCCGCAACCAGAAATGGGGCCCGGTCCTCGTGGCCGCCGCCGGCCCGTTCTCGAACCTCCTGCTCTTCATCGTCGCGGGCCTCGTCTTCAAGGGGCTGGCCGCCAGCGGCATGGTCGCCGAATCGAGCGCCCTCTGGACTTTCCTAGGCGCCCTCATGGGCGTGAACGTCGTGCTCTTCGCCTTCAACCTCATCCCCATCCCGCCCCTCGACGGTTCGAAGGTCCTCTTCCTCGCGCTCGCCCATCCGAAATACGCGCGCACCCGTCTCTGGCTCGAGACGCAGGGCCCGACCGCTCTCATCATCGCCATCCTCGTCGACTCGTTCGTGCTGAACGGCATCTTCTTCGGCACCATCGTCGGCACCCTGTCCAACCTGGCCTTCAAGCTCCTGGGATTCTGATCATGCCGTTCCGCGAACCGCAGCCTCAGATGGAGCCTTCTCCGGAGCGACCGAAGAAGCTTTTTCACGCGACCTCGAATCGGGAGATCGAGGAATTCCATCCTCGTGCCAAAAGCATCCGCGACCCAGAGGAAGGGCCGATGGTCTTCGCCACCCCGGACATGGCTCTGGCGACGATCTTCCTGGCGCCAGGACGGTTCGTGAGGAAATCGGGGACGTTCAACGATGTTCCGTACGCGGTCATCCTGGACAAGGAGGGTTTCCTGAAGGCCGACAAGGGTGGCGCCATCTACGAACTTCCTCCGGAGGGTTTCGGCTGCAGGCCTGAAATCGGGTTGGGGGAGAATGAATGGACGTGCCCGACTTCCGTGAAGCCGATCGGGAAGATTGACGTGCCCTCGGCGCTCGAAGCCATGCTCGAGGCCGGCGTGCAGGTTTTTTTCACGGACGCCGCGACCGTCAGGGATATCGAAACCGACGAGGATCACGGCCTACGCCGTCTTCGGGCCATGCGCTCCGAGAACCAAGAACGCGGGGTCAACGTCAGGGAATTGCCTCTTGACGACGAGGCTTGACGCCCCCTCAGGGGAGTGATACCTTTCCGGAGTCGAATTACTCTCCCGGTTTCAACGGGCAGATGTAGTGAATATGGTCGCTGACGCGGAGTAGCTGCCGTCGAGGCGATAAGGAACACGGAATCCTTACGGGTTTCGTGAGTTGCGTTTATAAACCATCCCAAGCAGAAATGCCTACCATCAACCAGCTCGCCAAGCGCGGACGCCGTCCGGTCAAGGCGAAGTCCAAGTCCCCGGCCCTCCAGTCCGTCCAGAACACCATCAAGCGCTACAAGAAGGACATGCCGAAAGGCTCTCCGTTCAAGCGCGGCGTCTGCACGAAGGTCACCACCATGACCCCGAAGAAGCCGAACTCGGCGCTCCGTAAGATCGCCCGCGTCCGCCTCTCCAACGGCATGGAAGTCACCGCCTACATCCCCGGCGTCGGACACAATCTCCAGGAGCACTCCATCGTCATGATCCGCGGCGGCCGCGTGAAGGACCTTCCGGGCGTCCGCTACCACATCGTCCGCGGCGTCTACGACACCCAGGGCGTCTCCGACCGCCGCCGCGGCCGCTCGCTCTACGGCAACAAGCGCCCGAAAGTGAAGTCCTAAGTCATCAGACGCTGAACTGACACACATATGCGCGGCAAACAAGCCCCCAAGCGTCTGATCAAGCCGGACGCCAAATACAACTCCGAGACCGTCGCCAAGCTCGTCAACTACGTGATGCGCGACGGCAAGAAGTCGACCGCCCAGAAGATCGTCTACGGCGCGCTCGCCATCGTCTCCGAGAAGACTAAGAAGGATCCGATCGAGCAGTTCGAGGAAGCGCTCAAGAACGTCATGCCGCAGGTCGAGGTGAAGTCCCGCCGCGTTGGCGGAGCCAACTACCAGATCCCGACGCCCGTCCGCGGCGAACGCCGCATCTCGCTGGGCTTCCGCTGGATCATCGACGCCGCCAACGCGGTCAAGGGCCGTTCGATGGCCGACAAGCTCGGCAACGAGATCGTCTCCGCCGCCGCCGGCGAAGGCAACGCGGTCAAGAAGAAGATGGACGTCCACCGCATGGCCGAGGCGAACCGTGCCTTCGCGCACTTCGCCCGGTAATCCGCGCGCTTTTTTCTGGAACCTTATGCCTAGAGAATATCCGCTCGAGCGGACCCGCAACATCGGCATCATCGCCCACATCGACGCCGGCAAGACCACCGTCTCCGAGCGCGTGCTTTTCTACACCGGCAAGAAGCACAAGATCGGCGAAGTCCATGAAGGCGCGGCCACCATGGACTGGATGGAACAGGAACAGGAGCGCGGCATCACCATCACCGCCGCCGCCACGACCTGCTTCTGGAAGGACCACCGCATCAACCTGATCGACACTCCGGGACACATCGACTTCACGGTCGAAGTGAAGCGCTCGCTGCGCGTCCTCGACGGCGCCTGCGTCATCTTCGACGGCGTCGCCGGCGTGGAACCGCAGTCCGAGACGAACTGGCACTACGCGGACGACTACAAGGTCCCGCGCCTGTGCTTCATCAACAAGCTCGACCGCACCGGCGCCGACTTCTACAAGGACCTGAAGTCCATCCACGACCGCCTCACCAAGAACGCGCACCCGACCCAGCTCCCGATCGGTACCGAAGACAACTTCATCGGCATCATCGACCTGCTCGAGCGTAAGGCGCATTTCTTCCGCGACGATCTCGGCCAGAAGGTCGAGATCATCGACATCCCGGATGACATGAAGGAGCTCGCTGCCGAATGGCGCGCGAAGCTCGTCGAAGCGATCTGCGAGAACGACGAGACCCTGCTCAACAAGTTCCTGGCGGGGGAGGAGATCCCGGTCCCTGACCTCAAGCGCGTCCTGCGCCAGGCCGTCATCGCCTTCAACATCGTCCCGGTGCTCTGCGGCTCCGCCCTCAAGAACAAGGGCGTCCAGCTGATGCTCGACTCCGTCGTCGATTACCTGCCGTGCCCGCTCGACGTCCCGCCGCTCCAGGGCCACGACGTCGACGATCCGACCAAGGAAATCCTGGTCAAGACCGACGACAGCGCGCCGTTCACGGCGCTGGCCTTCAAGGTGGCGTCCGACCCGTTCGTCGGCAAGCTCTGCTTCTTCCGCGTCTACTCCGGCACCATCAAGGCGGGCTCGTACGTGCTCAACACCTCGACCGGCGAGCGCGAGCGCCTCGGACGCATCGTCCGCCTGCACGCCAACGAGCGCGAAGAAGTCGACCAGGTCTACGCCGGCGACATCGCCGCGGGCGTCGGACTGAAGTCCACCTTCACCGGCCACACCCTCTGTGACGAGAACCGCCCGCTGTTGCTCGAGTCCATCGTCTTCCCCGAACCCGTCATCTCGCTCGCCATCGAGCCGAAGACGAAAGTCGACCAGGAGAAGATGGGCGTCGCGCTCTCCAAGCTGGCCGAAGAGGACCCGACCTTCCGCGTGCGCTCCGACGAGGAGACCGCGCAGACCATCATCGCCGGCATGGGCGAGCTTCACCTCGACATCATCGTCGACCGCATGAAGCGCGAGTTCAAGGTGGAAGCCAACGTCGGCAAGCCGCAGGTCGCCTACAAGGAAGCGATCCGCGGCGAAGCGGAGGCCGAAGGCAAGTACATCAAGCAGTCCGGCGGCCGCGGCCAGTACGGCCACTGCTGGATCCGCGTGAAGCCGAACGAGCGCGGCAAGGGCGTCGAATTCCTTGAAGAGATCAAGGGCGGCGCCATCCCGAAGGAGTTCATCCGTCCGATCGAGAAAGGCGTCGTCGAGACCGCCCAGAAGGGCGTGCTCGCGGGCTACCCGCTGCTCGACGTCATCGCGACCGTTTTCGACGGCTCGTACCACGACGTCGACTCGTCGGAAATCGCCTTCAAGATCGCCGGCTCCATGGCGTTCGTGGACGCCTGCCGTAAGGCCGGCCTGGTCCTCCTGGAACCGATCATGAAAGTCGAGGTGCTGATGCCGGAGTCCGCCATGGGCGACATCGTCGGCGACATCAACTCGAAGCGCGGCCAGGTGCAGGAGATGCGCGACCGCGGCGCGATCAAGGTGGTCGACGCCATGGTCCCGCTCTCCGAGATGTTCGGCTACGCCACCCAGCTCCGCTCGATCTCCCAGGGCCGCGCCTCCTACTCGATGACCTTCGACCACTACGAAGAGGTCCCGAAGAACGTCGAGATGGCGGTGTTGGAGGGCAAGGGGAAAAAGTAAGAGAGAAAAACGTCCCGCATCCGCGGGGCGTTTTTCGTATTGACGCCCGCCGGTTGCTTCTTGGTAGGAAGGACGCGTATTCTTAACCCATATGGGCATGCTCACCAAGAAAGACTTGAAGCAGATCGGCGAGGTGGTGGACGAGAGGCTGGACCAGAAACTGGACCAGAAGCTCCTGAAGTTCGAGGAACGCATCGTTCCGAGGATCGTCGGCGATATCGTCGAACAGGTCGGCGAGATGATCGAGCAGGACGTCCTGCCGGAATTCGAACGGCTGGAGGGTCGAGTCATAGGTATAGAAGCATCCATGGTCACCAAGAGTTATCTTGACGACAAGGTTTCCGACTTGCGCGGCGAGTTCGTTCTCAAGCGCCGCGGCCTCGCTTGAAGCGAAAAAAAGCCCCGCTCAGATGAGCGGGGTTTCGCGTTCAGTGTCCTTGCGGAGCCTTGTCCGGAAGGGACGGGGGAGGGAGCTGCCGCATGCGGAAGCCGCCGCCTTCGTCGTCGCCGTAGGTCGTGCGGTTGCCGCCGCTTTCGCCGCCGCCGGGGATTCCGCCCCGTTCGATCAGGATCGGACGTCCGTTCTGCTGCATCGCTTTCATCGCGCCTGCCGTCTGCTCGTGCATGGGGCGCGAGTAGGGGAGCTTGTAGGCGCGAGGTTCGCCGGAAACCGGACGGTAGCTGAACAGGTCCGGGTCGTCCTGTCCGAGCGGCACGATCCATAGGAAGATCGCGCCCCGGTCGTTCTTGGCAGGATGTGGCTCGCGGACGACCGCGTGGAGGAGGAGCGACCGTTGAGGCATCGTCTCCTTCGCGGGCCATCCGGCGTAGCTGTCGAGCGCCCGCCAGGTCTCCAGGCTGAAAAGAGCCAGGATGACGGTCAGGAAGATCTTCAGCGGCCAGCGGCCCTTGGCGTAAGCCAGGTACCAGCAGAGCGTCGCGCCCAGGAGCAGGAAGCCCAGCGGGATGGCGATCGAGATTCCCGTACTCATGGCGCGACTCCCGGGAAGGATATCCCTCCCTGTTGAGGATCGGCTGCGGCCGCCGCCTCGCCGGTCAGGCTGACCGGCAGCGAGTTGTCGCCGGTCTTCTCGCCTTCCGCGGAAAGCGTGAAGCGGAAGGCGGTGACCTCGTCGCCGTCGAGCTTGAGGACGACTTCTTTGGCCAGGACCTCGGTGTCGTCGCCTCGCAGCCGGTAGAGCGCGACTCGCACCGTCGTCGGCGAGGCGTGGCGCTTGGCGAACATGTGGACGTTGACCGCGTATTCGCCGGCCATGCCGCCGCGGATGATGGCGCGCTCGCGGTTGATGTCGACCCTCACTTCGCCCGAAGACGTCATGGCGGTGTCGCCGACGTCTCCGCGGTCATCGTACTCGAGGTGCATCAGCTCGGCCGTGGCGCTGGCGTAGAAGATGATGTTTCCCGAGGGGTCCTGCACGTAGAGGTCGATGTCATCGTTGACCTCCGCCGGCCAGGTCGCGACGATCGCGTACAAGCCGTCAGTCTCGATGGAGGACTCCTGCTTCTTCTCCTGCCGCCGCTCCTCTTTCTCCACCGCGTTCGAGACGCGCAGGAGCGCGGTGACGACGACGAGCATGCCGAGCAGGAAGTCGACGAAGAGCGTCTTGCCGAAGATCTGAGGCTCCTCCTTCACGGCGCGCCCGCCTGTTCCGGCGCCGCCGGTCGCGCGTCCGCCTCGCGAAGCTTCTTCTGCCGCTTCGCGCGTCGCTGGATCAGGGCCACGTCGTACTTGATGTACTGGCTCTGGATCTCGACAAGGACGCCGCAGATGCCGCCCAGGGCGGTATTCATCAGCGCGACGTTCGCTTCGCCGAAGACCTGCTTGATCACCGCCTTCGCCTCCTCATTCCCCTCGCTTCCGTGAAGGAACATGATGATGTAGCCGACGACGGTGCCGATCAAGCCGATCGACACGCACAGGCTCGATGCGTAGTGGGAGAGGATCAGGCCGATCTTCACGTCCTTCGGGTCGGTGCCCTTGGAGAGGCGCCAGCACAGACGGCCGCACCACGCGGTCGCGAGCGTGAAGGCGACGAGCGTGACGTACGGCAGGTGCGAGGGGTCGGCCTTCAGTCGATGGAGCATGCCCAGTCTGTAGGCGAACACGGCCCCGATGACGATCAGGCTCGCCATCACGGCCCACTGCAAGAAAATCCGCTTCTCTTTCATCAGGACACGTCCTTTCAAGGAGCTGACTCCAACCTAACGGAACCCCCGCGCGACCGCAAGGCTTCTTGACAAAGAGGGATGTTTAGCCTATGCTCGCCGGTCCGAAGTCAACCGAAGTCCAAGAGGGGGATTCATGATCGGCAAGCTCATCGGCTGGACCTTCGATTTCATCGCCAGGCTCTGGGAAGGCTTCTGGAACGTCTGCGGCAAGCTCTTCGGCCTCGCAGTCTTCACGGTCGCCTGCGGCGCGGCCTCGTCGGCCTTCATCAAGATTTTCGGCACCGCTTCCCTGGACGCTTGGCTCTACTTCAAAGTCGGCGCCTGCGGCGGCTTCCTGTTCGGCGGTCTCCGTCTCCTCATCAACGAGGTGGCCGTGCCCCTGGTCCATGCCCATGAGAAGCGCCTGCGCGACGAGCGACGACGCGAAGTCGACCTCCAGTTCGCCCGGGCGCGCGCCCTCTCCAACCGCGAGACGGTCAGCAATCGCCTGAAACACCTGAAATAACGGTGTTTTTTCTTTTGAGGCCGCCGCGAGGCGGGGTTGACTTCCTGACGGAACGAGCTACAGTGTGCCCACTTAGCGCATCCGCCTATGAAAGAAGAGACACTGAAGCGCCTCTTATCCCTCATCGAGAAGACGGGGGACCGCCTGGTCATCACCGACCCGGCCGGGGAGCAGCCTTTCGTCCTGATGGGGCTCGACCATTATGAGAAGCTCGTGGTCGGCGAGTGGAAGCCGGAGATCCAGAAGCGCGAACCGACACCCCCGCAAGCCCTGCCCATCTCGACCAGTTTCCCCGACAACAAGCCCCCGAAGAGGGAAATCCCACTCTGGAAAGCCACCTCGACACCAGTAAATGCGCCAAGATTAGCTCAGGATAGGCCAAGAATCGATGACAAACCGACCCCGAGGCCCGCTCAGGTCGCTCCGCCATCGCTAGGGCAAGCCGTTTTACCTCGACCAGAACCCCCTTTAGATCCCGAGGGTGAGGAACAGTTCTACTTAGAACCGCTCGAATAGCCTCCTTTAAATCAACCTGTAGTTAAGGCCAAAAAGCCCCGACTTGACCGCTTTTTTGCCCTCTGCTACACTCGCTTGCGACACACGTCAACTTTTTTATTTATTATCGGTATGGCTGACATCAAGTTCGATCGCTCCAAGCCGCACGTGAACGTGGGCACCATCGGCCACGTTGACCACGGCAAGACCACCCTCACCGCCGCGATGCTCGCGGTCGGTAAGGCTATGGGTAACGTCGCCCAGGATAAGAAAGTCGACGACCTGGACAAGGCTCCGGAGTCGAAGGCGCGTGGTATCACCATCGCTACGGCTCACGTCGAGTACGAGACGGCGGCGCGCCACTACGCGCACGTCGACTGCCCGGGACATGCCGACTACGTCAAGAACATGATCACGGGTGCCGCCCAGATGGACGGCGCTATCTTGGTCGTCTCCGCGACCGACGGCCCGATGCCCCAGACCCGCGAGCACATCCTGCTCGCCCGTCAGGTCGGCGTCCCTTCGATCATCGTCTTCCTCAACAAGTGCGACATGGTCGAGGACAAGGAGCTGATCGACTTGGTCGAAGAGGAAGTCCGCGACCTCCTCAAGAAGTACGGCTTCCCCGGCGACACGACCCCGATCGTCCGCGGTTCCGCCCTCCAGGCCCTCAACAACCCCGCTGACGAGACCCTTTCCGGCCCCGTCCGCGAGCTCTTCAAGCAGCTGGATGAGTACATCCCCCAGCCGGTTCGCGAGACGGACAAGCCGTTCCTCATGCCAGTCGAAGACGTCTTCTCCATCGAAGGACGCGGTACGGTCGTCACCGGCCGCATCGAGCGCGGTACCGTCAACCTGAACGACGAAGTCGAAATCGTCGGTCTCGGCGACACGCGCAAGACGGTCGTCACGGGCATCGAGATGTTCAACAAGCAGCTCGATAAGGGCATGGCTGGCGACAACGCCGGTCTGCTCCTCCGCGGCACCAAGAAGGAAGAAATCGAGCGCGGCATGATTCTTGCCAAGGCCGGTTCCATCAAGCCGCACACCGAATTCGAAGCTCAGATCTACGCCCTCACCAAGGAGGAAGGCGGCCGCCACAAGCCGTTCTTCAAGGGCTACAAGCCCCAGTTCTACATCCGCACGACCGACGTGACGGGCGAGATCGAACTGCCGGCCGGCGTCGAAATGGTCATGCCTGGCGACACGCAGAACTGCGTCGTCAAGCTGATCGCCCCGGTCGCCTTGGAAGACTCCATGCGCTTCGCTATCCGCGAGGGCGGCCGCACCGTGGGTGCCGGTGCCGTCGTGAAGATCCTCAAGTAAATACGCAGAACCCCGACCCTCACCTAAGAGGGCCGGGGTTGCCTGCTGAAAACGCCCTTTATGGAAAAGGAAAAGAAAGCCAAGGAAGAAGCCGGCTCCCGCGTCCGCATCAAGATCCGCGCGTATGACCACAAGGTCATCGACCAGTCCACGCGCACGATCATCGATACGGCCACGCGCACCGGCGCCACGATCCGCGGTCCCGTGCCGCTTCCGACGGAGAAGCACAAGTACACCGTCAACCGCTCGACGTTCGTCCACAAGAACGCCCGCGAGCAGTACGAGATGCGCGTGCACAAGCGGCTGATCGACATCATGGATCCGACCCCCAAGACGGTCGAATCGCTGATGAGCCTCAACCTCCCCGCCGGCGTCGACGTGGAGATCAAGATGTAACCTTTTCCGATGGGCCGTTGGTCGCCTCGTCATGCGACGGGGTCATCCAGCGGCGCATCGGCCAGACCCTTATCGACAATCAGTCCGGTCAAGGAACGGCAGAGAAAGATGGCATGCTATCGAATGGCCTACGGCGCCAAAACCTCTGGATGAAGCCTTAGCTGGACGGAGAGTTCCCGATACAACTCGACTTGTCTCGAACACGCCAAGCCACGCGTAGAGACAGACGCAAGAAGTTTCTTCGTGATATCGCCCCGTCATGCGACGGGGAGTGATCGCGCCGAGACTTCTTGTTTCTGTTATTGCGCCGGTCGGGGGAGGATCCCAAGCGAAACGGAGACAGGCATCGAACATAATAAAGTGTTCCTCTGCCTTAAATGGATCGTATGAAATTCATCATCGGACGAAAACTCGAAATGTCCCAGCGCTACCGCCCGACGGGCGAAGTGGTGCCGGTGACCCTCGTGAAGGTCGAACCCTGCGTCGTGACGCAGGTCCGCACCGTCGATAAGGACGGTTACGCCGCCCTCCAGATCGGTACCGGCTCCAAGCGCCGCCTGGCCAAGCCGCAGGTCGGCCACCTCAAGGCCTCCGGTCATGAGAACCTCGCGACCCTCCGTGAATTCCGCGTCGACTCCGTCGACGGGATCGTGCCGGGCGCCGTCTGCGAAGTCGAATCCTTCGTGTCGGGCGACGTCATCGACGTCACCGGCATCTCGAAGGGCAAGGGCTTCCAGGGCGTCGTCAAGCGCTGGGGCTTCGCCGGCGGTCCGGCCTCCCACGGCCACAAGGACAACCTGCGCATGCCTGGTTCCATCGGTTCCGGCGGCATCCAGCACGTGCTGAAAGGCCTCAAGATGGCCGGACGCATGGGCGGCGACCAGGTCACCGTCAAGAATCTCGAGATCGTCGAAGTTTCGCAGGGTCTTCTCGCCATCAAGGGCGCCGTTCCGGGCGCTCGCGGCGCGACCCTCCTCATCCAAGCTCCGGGCGACATGAAGTTCGTCGCGGCGAAGACCGAAGCCGTCGAGGCTCCGGCCGCCGAGGCCGCGCCGGAAGCTCCGGCCGCTGAAACCGCCGCCAACGCCTAATCATATGTCGAAGATCAAAGTCTACAACATGGAGGGCAAGGTGGTTTCCGAGCGCGAAATGGCTCCGGAGCTGTTTGACGTGAAGATCAACGAGGGCCTTGTCCATCTCGCCGCCGAGGCGCAGATGGCCAACTCCCGCGTCATGGGCGGCCACTCCAAGACCCGCGGCGAAGTCCGCGGCGGCGGCAAGAAGCCTTGGAAGCAGAAGGGCACCGGCCGCGCCCGCCACGGCTCCATCCGTTCCCCGATCTGGCGCGGCGGCGGCGTGACCTTCGGTCCGCAGTCCGAGCGCAACTTCTCCAAGAAGCTCAACCGAAAGTCGAAGAAGGGCGCTCTCGCCATGGCCTTGACCGACAAGGTCCAAAACGAAGCCATCATCGGCCTCGAGTCGCTCTCCATGGAGACGGGCAAGACCAAGTCGATGTACGGCATGCTGGGGAAGCTCCCGGTCGGACGCAAGATCCTGCTCGTCCTCCCCTCGTCCGATCCGATGGCCGTCCGCGCGTCCCGCAATCTCAAGAACCTCTGGACCGTCACCGCGAGCGCCATCAGCCTCGTCGACGTCCTGAAGGCCGACACCGTCGTGGCTTCGGTCGCGGCGCTCGACCTGCTCGAAAAGGGCTACTCCACCTCCGCCAAGGCTGCGGCGGACAAGAGCAAGAACTGATATGGGATTCTTCAACCGCAAGAAAAACGACGAAGGCCAGAAGGCGCCTGCCAAGAGCACGGCCGCCAAGGCGAAGGTCGGGGAAAAGAAGGAAGAGGCCCCTAAGCCTGCCGCCTACGTGACGCGCGAGACGGGTTCCGCCTACCGCGTCCTCGTGCGCCCGCTCGTCACCGAAAAGACGACCGCCCTCAGCCAGATCGGCCAGTACGCCTTCGAGGTCGCCAAGGGCGCCAACAAGCTGGAAGTCCGCAAGGCCGTGAAGTCCGTCTACGGGGTCACGCCGACCGGCGTCCGCGTCATCACGGTCCTCGGCAAGCCGGTCCGTTCGCGCACCGGCATGTCCCGCCGCTCCTCCTGGCGCAAGGCCATCGTGACCCTCAAGAAGGGCGACCGCATCGATCTCTTCGCCAACGCCTAATACTTCCGTATGCCGATCAAATCCTACCGACCGACGACCTACGGACGGCGCGGCGCAAGCGTCGATTCGTTCGCGGACGTCACCAAGAAAGAGCCCGAGAAGACGCTGCTGACGCACAAGATCCGCATCAGCGGCCGCAACTCCCAGGGCAAGATCACCGTCCGCCATCGCGGCGGCGGCGCCAAGCGGATGATCCGCGTGGTCGATTTCATGCGCGCGCGGTATGACGTTCCGGCCAAGGTCGCGGCCATCGAATACGATCCGGGCCGCGGCGGCCGCCTCGCCCTCCTCACCTATCAGGACGGCGTGAAGAGCTACATCCTCGCGCCCGCCGGCGTCAAAGTCGGCGACACGGTGATGTCCTCCAAGGAGAAGATCGAGAGCAAGGTCGGCAACCGCATGCCGCTCAAGCACGTCCCGATCGGCCTCACGATCCATGACCTCGAGCTCTACGTCGGTTCCGGCGGACGCATGGTCCGCGGCGCCGGCAACTCGGCACAGCTCATGGCGATCGAAGGCGACATGGCGCAGATCAAGCTGCCCTCCGGCGAGTACCGCATGGTCTCGAAGGAATGCTCGGCCACGATCGGCTCCGTCTCCAACCCCGACCATTGGCTGGTCCGTCTCGGCAAGGCCGGCCGCATGCGCCACCGGGGCTTCCGCCCGCGCGTCCGCGGCAAGGTCATGAACCCGGTCGATCATCCGCACGGCGGCGGCGAAGGCAAGCACCCGATCGGCATGAAGCATCCGAAGACCCCGTGGGGCAAGCCCGCGCTCGGCGTGAAGACCCGCAAGGGCAAGAAGCAGTCGTCGAAATTCATCGTGAAGCGCCGCAAGTAATATGTCCCGCTCCCTGAAGAAAGGTCCGTTCACGGACCTCAAACTCATCGAAAAGGTCTCCAAGCTGAAGGCCGGCGACAAGACCGTCATCAAGACCTGGTCTCGCGCTTCCGTCATCACGCCGGAGATGGTCGGCTATACGATCGGCGTCCACAACGGCCGCCAGCATACGCCCGTCACGATCGTCGAGAACATGGTCGGCCATCGCCTCGGCGAATTCTCGCCGACGCGCAAGTTCCAGCGTCACGGCGGCAAGCTCACGAAGGACATCGAGGCCGCCAAGGCCGCTGCGGCTCCCGCCGCCGCGCCCGCCGCCAAGAAATAATCTCCTATGGAAGTCAAAGCCCACTCCCGCCATCTCCGCATGTCGCCCCGCAAGGTGCGGCTCGTGGTTGATGCTGTCCGCGGGATGGCCGTCGCGCCCGCCTTGGCACAGCTGACCTTCATGTCGCGCGCCGCGGCCCGCCCGGTCAAGAAACTCCTGGAGTCCGCCATCGCCAACGCCGAGCACAATTTCAAGCTTGATCGCGAAGGCCTCTACATCAAGTCCGCCCTCGTCAACCAGGGTCCGACCCTGAAGCGCTGGCGCCCGCGCGCCATGGGCTCCGCCGCTCCGATCCTGAAGCGCACCTCCCATGTCACGCTCGTCCTCGAATCGAAGACCGGCGCGAAGAAGGAAGCGAAGAAGGCCGAGTCGCACGACCATGATCACGACCACGCCGGCCACGACCACTCCCACGACGAGAAGCCGAAGGCCATGAAGAAGACCGCCGCTACGAAAACCGCCGCGAAGAAGAAGTAATATGGCTCACAAAGTCAATCCGAAAATCTTCCGCGTCGGCACCATCTACACCTGGGATTCGAAGTGGTTCAACCGCAAGGACTACACGACGCTGCTTCGCCAGGACGTCGAGATCCGCGACTATCTCCGCGCCACGCTGAAGGAAGCCGCCCTCGACAAGGTCGAGATCGACCGCGGCGCGCACACCGTCACCGTCACGATCCACTCCGGCAAGCCGGGGTTCGTGATCGGCCGCGGCGGCGCCGGCATCGAGGAGCTCAAGAAGAAGCTCCACGACAAGTTCTTCGCGAACAAGAAGAAGACCAAGCTTCAGCTGAACATCATCGAGATCACCCGCCCCAGCCTCTCGGCCGCGATCACCGTCCAGAACATGATCGCCGACCTCGAGAAGCGCATGCCGTTCCGCCGCATCCTCAAGACGACGATCGACCGCGCCCAGAAGGCCGGCGCGCTCGGCGTGAAGGTCGTGGTTTCCGGCCGCCTCAACGGCGCCGAAATCGCCCGACGCGAGATGCTCTCGTGGGGTTCCGTCCCGCTCACCAACCTGCGCGCCGACGTCGACTACGCCGCCGACGCCGCCCGCACCATCTTCGGCGCCATCGGCGTCAAGGTCTGGATCTATCGCGGCGAAATCTTCGACAGGGACGGCATCGCCCCGGCCCTCAAGGCCCCGCTGCGTCCCGAAGAGCGCGCCCCGTTCCGCGGAGGCCCACGCGGCGGATCCCGTCCGCCCGTCGGCCGCCCGGCCCCCCGCACTGCACCGTCCGTTGCAGGGCCCAGCGCCGCTGCCCCTAAGGCCGCTCCGGCCAAAGCCGCCTAAGCCGCCGTTATGTTGATTCCGAAAAAAGTCAAACACCGCAAGTGGCACAAGCTGCGGAGCTCCGGCCTCCAGAAGGCCACCACCAAGCTCTCGCTCAGTTTCGGCGAGTTCGGCCTGAAGTCGCTGACGCCCGCCTGGGTCACGTCCCGCCAGATCGAGGCCGCGCGACGCACGATGTCCCGCTACATCAAGCGCGGCGGCAAGATCTGGATCCGCATCTTCCCGGACAAGCCGGTCACCATGAAGGGCCTCGAGGTCCCCATGGGCGGCGGCAAGGGAGGCGTCGATCACTACGTCGCCATCGTCCGCCCGGGCACCGTGGTGTTCGAGATGGACGGCGTGACGACGGAACAGGCGCGTGAAGCGATGCGCCTCGCGTCCTTCAAGATGCCGTTCCGCTCCCGCTTCATCACCAAACACGACTGATATGAAGCTCAAGGAACTCAAGGAAAAATCCGTCGCGGAGCTCGAAAAGTCCCTCCGCGAAGAACGCGAGAGCGTGCGCGCCCTGCGCTTCGCCGTCTCGACCAACCAGGAGACCAAAGTCCGCAAGATCCGCGCGGCTCGCAAGACCATCGCCCGGATCCTCACCTTACTGAAGCAGAACGCAGTCTAAAGAAGCCGTATGACGAAGCAAGAAAACAAGAAGCGCGAGCTCGTCGGCCTGGTGGTCTCTGACAAGATGCAGAAGACGATCGTGGTCAAAGTCGACCGCGTGAAGACGCACCCGAAATACGGCAAGCAGTTCATCGTGTCCAAGCGCTACAAGGTCCATGACGAGAAAGGCGAGTACAAGACCGGCGACAAGGTCGTCTTCGTCGAGTGCCGCCCCCTCTCCAAGGACAAGCGCTGGCGCGTCACCGGCAAGGCCGCCTAACCCACGCATATGGTCCAACATCGCTCGATGCTCGCCGTCGCCGACAACACCGGCGCCCGCAAGCTCCAGGTCATCCGCGTGCTCGGCGGCTACAAGAAGCGCTACGCCGTGCTCGGCGACATCGTGACCTGCGCCGTCAAGGAGGCCGTGCCGCACGGCATGGTCAAGAAGGGCGACGTCGTCCACGCCGTCCTGACGCGCATCCACAAGGAGACCCGCCGCAAGGACGGCTCCTACGTCCGCTTCGACGACAATGCCGGCGTCATCATCGACAAGGAGAGCAAGGAGCCGAAAGGCACGCGCATCTTCGGACCTGTGGCCCGCGAACTCCGCGGCCGCGGCTACACGAAGATCATCTCGCTCGCTCCCGAAGTCGTCTGACCCATCACCTATGAAGATCAAGAAGAACGACAACGTGATGGTCATCTCCGGCAAGGACAAGGGCAAGACCGGCAAGGTCATCCAAGTCTTCCCGGACGAGAACAAGATCGTGGTCGACGGCGTCAACAAGACCTACAAGCACGCCAAGACCCGCAAGCAGGGGGAGAAGGGCCAGAAGATCGAGTTCTTCGGCCCCATCAACGCCTCGAACGTCATGCTCGTCGATCCCAAGTCCGGCAAGCCGACCCGCGTCGGTTACAAGGTCATGGAAGACGGCCGCAAGGTGCGCGTGGCCAAGAAGAGCCGGGAAACCGTCGAATAAAGCCTATGTTGCGAGAAACGTACGACAAAAAGATCGTTCCGGCGCTGATGGAACGCTTCGGCTACAAGAACCGCATGGCGGCTCCGAAGTTGAAATTGGTGTCCGTCAACGTGGGCATGTCGACCAACCTCCTCAAGGATCCCAAGATTCCCGAGACGGTCGAAGCGACGCTGACCCGCATCACCGGCCAGAAGCCGGTCAAGACGCTCGCGAAGAAGTCGATCGCCAGTTTCAAGGTCCGCGAGGGCCAGAACATCGGCATGAAGGTGACCCTGCGCGGCGCCCGCATGTGGCACTTCCTCGAGAAGCTCGTCCACGTGACCCTGCCCCGCGTCCGCGACTTCCGCGGCATCTCGCCGAAGCTCGTCGACAAGCAGGGCAACCTGTCCATGGGGTTCAAGGAATACATCGCCTTCCCGGAGATCCGCCCCGACGAGATCGAAAAGCTCCACGGGATCCAGGTCACCGTCTCCACGACGGCCAAGACTCGCGAAGAGGGACTGGAACTGTTCAAACTCATGGGCTTCCCCTTCAACGGCTAAGGCCGCACCCCTATGGCAACAGCCAATCAAATCGCCAAATCCAACCGCAAGCCGAAGTTCACGACCCGCATCGTCCGGCGCTGCTGGCGCTGCGGACGCCGCCACGGCTACATGCGCGACTTCGATCTCTGCCGCATCTGCTTCCGCGAACTCGCGAACCGCGGCGAGATCCCCGGTATCAAGAAAGCTAGCTGGTAACCCTATGATGACCGATCCCATCGCCGACATGCTCACCCGGCTGCGCAACGCCGCCGCCGTGCGCAAGCAGGAAGTCGTCCTGCCCCTGTCGCGGGTCAAGTTCGAGATCGCCAAGATCCTCGAGAAAGAGGGCTACCTCGCCGGCGTCGAAACCACGGAAGCGCATCATGGTCAGCTCAAGCTGAAGATGCGCTACACCGAGGACGGCTCCGTGATCCGCGACGTCCAACGCATCTCCAAGCCCGGCCGCCGCGTCTACGCGGCAAAGTCCGACCTGCCCCGCGTCCTCAACGACCAAGGCATCGCCGTGATCTCCACCTCCTCAGGTCTCATGACCAACAAGGAAGCGCGCAAGCGCGGCCTCGGCGGCGAGATCGTCTGCGAGATCTACTAATCGCACGCCTATGTCCCGCATCGGCAAACAACCTATCAAGATCCCATCGGGCGTGGACGTGACGGTCACCGAGACCGAACTTCGCGTGAAGGGTCCGAAAGGGGAGCTGAAGCTCGCTCTTCATCCGCACGTGCGCATCGCGCGCTCGAAGCATGATGAGTTCGGCGACGTCTTGACGGTCTCCGTCAAGGACGAGACCGACAAGAAGGATCGCGCGCTCTGGGGCCTCTTCGGCCGCCTGGCGTCCAACCTCGTCATCGGCGTGACGAAGGGCTATGAGAAGGCGCTCGAGTTCGTCGGCGTCGGCTATAAGGTCAGCCTCGCCGGAAAGACCGTGAAGATGGACGTCGGCTTCTCGCACGAGGTCGACTTCCCGCTCCCGGCCGGCATCGAAGCCAAGGTCGACAAGAACACCCTGACCCTGACCGGCATCGACAACCAGCTCGTCGGCGAGACGGCCGCGCGCATCCGCCGCATCCGCAAGCCGGAACCCTACAAGGGCAAGGGCATCAAGTACGTCGACGAGGTCATCCGCCGCAAGGCCGGCAAGTCGGCCAAGGCCGGAGCCAAGTGACGAGCGGGCAATCTAACGATATGAACATTTCCCGCGAAGTCATCCCGATGAAAATCGGGATCCAGTCCTAAGGCCAAAGCTTATGAAATCCACCAGCCAAAAGAAGATCGAAGCCCGCGAGCGCCGCAGCATCCGCGTGCGCGCCCGCGTCATCGGCAGCTCCAAGCGTCCGCGCCTGGCCGTCTTTCGCAGCGCCAAGCATATCTCGGCTCAGCTGATCGATGACGCCGGCGGCAAGACGCTGGCCGCCGCGACGGACGCCAAGATGAAGAAGGCCGATGCCGAAGGCATAGAAGCCAAGATCGCCAAGGCGTTCGCTGTCGGAAAGGATCTGGCCGAGAAGGCCAAGAAGGTCGGCGTCACCTCCGTCGTCTTCGACCGCGGAGGCTACACCTACCACGGCCGCGTCAAGGCGCTGGCCGACGGCGCTCGCGCCGGAGGACTCGAATTCTAAACCCGAACTATGCAGAACACACAGCAGCAGCGTGGTCCGGGAGGACGTGGAGGCGGAGACCGCCGCGGTCCGCGCCGCCCCCGCATCGAGGAGCCCAAGGAATTCGACCAGCGCATCCTCTCCCTTGATCGCGTCACCCGCGTCACCAAGGGCGGCAAGCGCATGCGCTTCCGCGCCACCGTCATCATCGGCGACCACAAGGCCCGTGTCGGCTATGGCGTGGCCAAGGCCGCTGACGTCTCGGCGGCGGTCAACAAGGCCGTCACTCAGGCCAAGAAGCGCCTCTTCACCGTCCCGCTGGTCAAGGAGACCATCCCGCATCGCGTCGATGCCAAGTTCGGCGCCGCGGTCGTGATGATGAAACCGGCTCCGGCCGGTACCGGCGTCAAGGCCGGCGGCGCCATGCGCGTCGTCCTCGAGCTCGCCGGCGTCCCCAACATCGTCGGCAAGTCGCTCGGCGGCAGCAAGAACAAGATCAACAACGCCAAGGCCACCATCGAAGCCCTCAAGACGCTTCGCCTGAAGTCCGCTGCGTCCAGCGCCGCCTGATATGCTGAAACTCCACTCCATCAAGCCCAAGAAGGGCAGCAAGTTCACGTCCCGCCGCATCGGCCGCGGACCCGGTTCCGGCCGCGGTAAGACCGCCGGTAAGGGCGGCAAGGGACAGAAGGCTCGTACGGGCGGCCGCAAGGGCCTGCGCGCGCTGGGCATGAAGATGATCATCCGCCGCATCCCGAAGCTTCGCGGCTTCAAGAGCCACCACGCCAAGGACGAATCCATCACCCTCAAGGAACTCCAGACGGCGTTCCCGCAGGGCGGCATCGTCACGCGCGCCGAACTCGCCAAGCGCGGCATCGTTTCGGGCGCGCACGTTCAGGTCAAGATCGTCGGCAAGCTCGAACTCTCCCGCAAACTGACGCTCAAGGGACTGAAGGTCTCCGCCGGCTCCAAAGCGGCCATCGAGAAGGCCGGCGGTTCGGTTGCCTAAGACTTTATCGACGCGGTAGACTGCCGTTACTATGTGGGCCAAATTCTCCCTGCTCTGGAAACAGAAGGACCTCCGTACCAGCCTGCTCAAGGTGCTGGGCATCCTGGTCATCTTCCGCATCGCCGCGCACATCCCGATTCCCGGCGTCGACCTGACGGCGCTCCGGAACTTCTTCCAGTCGAACCAGCTGCTCGGCCTGATGAACGTCTTCTCCGGCGGTACCCTCGATAATTTCTCGGTGGTGGCGCTCGGCGTCGGTCCGTACATCACGGCCTCGATCATCCTCCAGCTGCTCACCATGATCGTCCCCCAGCTCGAGGAGCTTTCGAAGGACGGCGAGCAGGGCCAGCGCAAGATCAACCAGTACACGCGCTACCTGTCCGTCCCGATGGCCTTCCTGCAAGGCTACGGCATGATCAGCCTGCTGAAGCAGTCGTCCGGCGTGCTGACGAACCTCGACCCGTTCCACATCTTCACCGTCATGCTGACCATGACGGCCGGCACCGTGTTCCTGATGTGGCTCGGCGAAGTCATCAACGAGCAGAAGGTCGGCAACGGCATCTCCATCCTGATCTTCGCCGGCATCGTCTCCGGATTGCCTTCCGTCATCCAGCAGGCCATCCTGACATACGACCCGTCCCGTCTCGTGGCCTACGTCGGCTTCCTGGCGGTCGCGATCGCGACGGTCGCTGGCGTCGTCATCATCTCGGAAGCCCAGCGCAACGTCCCGGTGACCTACGCCAAGCGCGTGGTCGGCGCCGGCATGGCCGGCGGCTCCAACACCCACCTGCCGCTCCGCGTGAACATGGCCGGCGTGATCCCGATCATCTTCGCGATTTCCATCATCCTGTTCCCGTCGATGGTCGCCCAATTCTTCGTCAACGCGAAGACCGCCTGGGTCGCCTCTGCGGCTTCCTGGATCATCGGCGTCGCGCAGAACCAGCTCGTGTACGGCATCTCGTACTTCGTCCTGGTCCTGTCCTTCACCTACTTCTACACCGCCATCGTCTTCAAGCCGGATCAGATCGCCGAGAACCTGCAGAAGCAGGGCGGCTACGTCCCGGGCATCCGCCCCGGCAAGCCGACGGCCGAGTACCTGATGTACACGGTCAACCGCATCACGCTGGCCGGCGCCGTGGCCATCGCGGTCATCGCCGTGCTGCCGCTTCTCGTCCAGCAGTTCCTGACGGGGACGCAGAACCTGGTGGTCGGCGGTTCCTCGCTCCTCATCATCGTCTCGGTCGTGCTGGAGATCGTCCGGCAGATCCAGTCGCAGATGACGATGCGGGAGTACGACTACGACGCGATCAAATAACTCGCTCTGACGCGGTACCGATGCTCCGACCAACGGGTCTGCGCATCGGCACGCGCGTCGCGCTCGCCATTTGATCGCACCGAGTCTAGGAAAAGGAAAAAAAGAAAGAGCCGCCGGAAGGTGGTTCTTTTGATTGACATATGCGTTACGATTTTCTATGCTTCGATTCAGGAGGCCATTTTGTCCGAGCCACTCGAAGTCGCTGAAGCCAAAGAGATCCTGCGCACGGCGCGGGTGCTGCGGAAAGGAGACAAAATTTCCCTTCGGGAGATCCATGACTCCATCGTGAATCTGGGCAGGTCGCCAGACGAGATGCCCAGGCATTGCGGCTGCGAATCATGTCGCCAGTCGTCGGCTCCGCCAAGACCTTCGAAATCGCGTTGCCCATTTTTCCGAGGGTTCCTCTCCCGACTCATTTCCCGCAGGAAGTGAGTTTTTCTATCCATTCTCTTGACACCCGAGATTGCATCCGTGGTAGGAGGCAGGGGTATACTCTTAACGATATGCCCATGCTTACGCAGGACGACCTTAAGGCCATCGGGACGCTTGTCGGGGAACAGATCCGCGAGGAGGTGCCCAAGATCATCAAGGATCTCGTGCCGCCCATGATTAAGGCCGGTGTTGACGAGCTTGAAGAACGAATGAACGTGAAGTTCGATGCCGTGCACGAACACATGGAAGACATGGAAAACCGGCTCGTGACCAAGAACTATCTTGACGAGAAACTGGCGTTCTACGTCAAGAAACCGTTTTGAGGAAAAACCCGGCCTCATGGCCGGGTTTTTGGTACACTGCAGACGTATGCCCGACCCCGCCCACCATCCCATCGCCGTGGCTCCGAAAGGGGAGCAGAGGAGCATCTTGTGGCACGGGATCCTCGTGTTCTTCGCGACGGGTGGGCTGTCGATCGCGGCGGCGCAGAAGGCTGGGTTCGCTGGCGGATACGCGCCGTCGGCGGCGATTTCCGCGCCGTACCTGCTGACGGTCGTCTTCATGGGGACGCTGCTCCTCGTCATGGCGCTCAAGACCGTCAAGAAGCCGGCGCTCTTCCAGGCGCTCTTCACCTTCGCGATGCTTTCCGGCGCATGGTTCATCGCCGACATCTACTTCCGTCCGGAAATCGCGCTCGTCGCCGGTTCGGCAGCCATCCTCCTGAGATTCCTGTGGAAATCGGTCCTGACGGCCAACCTGACGCTCGTGATCGGCATCGCCGGCATCGCCGCGAGCATCGCCGCGGACATCTCCCCGAACGCCATCATCATCCTTTTGGCCGTGCTTTCCTTCTATGATATCGTGGCCGTGTATCGTACACGCCACATGGTGAAGATGTTCCGCGCGCTCACCTCGCGCGGCGTCGTCCTCGCCTTCGTCCTGCCGCCGCTCCGCCTCCGCGAGCTCGTCGCGCGGCCGAACGGCGACGCTCCGGGCCGCGGCATGCTCCTCGGCACCGGTGACGTCGCCGTACCGTCCATGCTCGCCGCCGCCGCGCTTCGCGTCGGCGTCATTCCCGCCGTCGCGTCGCTCGCCGGCGCCTCCGCTGGATTCGCCTTGATGTACATGCTGTTCCTGGCCCAGACGAAGCGCGCGCCCATGCCGGCTCTTCCGCCTATCGCGCTTGGCGCGACCGTCGGATACCTCCTCTCAATCCTCATCGTCACCCCATGAACAAGATGAAGCTCGCGGTGCTCGGGACCCAGGCCTCCGGCAAGGGCACCCAATCGCACGTCCTCTCGATCACCATGGGCGTTCCGGCCGTCTCGGTCGGCGACTTGCTGCGCGACCTTCAGAACGAGGATTCGGAGCGCGGCCGTTCCGCCAAGCTCGAGATGTCCAAGGGCGCCTTCGTCGACGACGGCATCATCATGCCGCTCCTCAAGGAGTGGGTCGACAAGCATCCCAAAGGCTGGATCATCGATGGATTTCCTCGCTCGGTCGATCAGGCCAGGAAGTGCGAGCCGTTCTTCCGGCCCGACGCCGTGCTGTACCTGGAGGTCCCGGACGAGGAATCCAAGCGCCGCATCTCGTACCGGCGCATCTGCTCGAAGTGCAAGACCAACTACAACATCATCACCCAGCCTCCGCAGAACCCGAAGGGCGTCTGCGACATGTGCGGAGGCGAGCTGATCAAGCGCGCCGACGACACGCCCGAGCTGGTCGATGAGCGCCTCCGCCACTATCACGAGGTCACCGAACCTCTGAAGGGCTGGTTCAGCCAGCGGGGAAAGCTGGTGCTCATCAACGCCAACGCCAACATCCCCGACGTCGCCCGCGACATCCAGCTCAAGCTCGACGAGTTCCTGCGAAGCAAGCGCGGCTTCAGGAAATTCCGCGCCTGGGCGATCGTCGCCGCCATCGTCGTCTTGCTCGTCGCCGCCGCCTTCACGGTGACCGGCCGCATCATCAATTCCCGCTAGTTGCCGTTCCGTCACGGAAGGGCTAAGCTCCTGAAGCCATGGCCATCAATCATTATTCGCAGGAAGAGATCGCTAAGCTCCGTGAAGGCGGGGCTATTTTGAGCGAGATACTGGGCGAGCTCTGCCTGATGGTGAAACCAGGCGTCTCGACCGCCGAACTCGACCTGCACGCCGAGAAACGCATGCGCGACGCCGGCGGCGAGCCATCCTTCAAAGGATACAAGGCCGGCGGATCAGTTCCGTTCAACGGCACGGTCTGCACCTCTATCAACGACGAGGTCGTCCACGCGCCGCCGCACCCGGGAAGGAAGCTCAAGGAAGGCGACATCATCGCGCTCGACATCGGCCTGCGCTACAAAGGACTCTGCACCGACATGGCCGTCACCGTGCCGGTCGGCAAGGTCTCGGAAAAGGCCCTGAAGCTCATCCGCGTCACCAAGGAGTCGCTCATGGCCGGGGTCGACGCCGTGCGGCCCGGAGCCAAGATCCGCGAGATAGGTCGGGCCGTCCAGCCGGTCGTCGAGCGCGCCGGATTCGGCGTGGTGCGCGCCTTGGTAGGACACGGCGTCGGACGCGCCGTCCACGAGGAGCCCTCGGTCCCGAACTACGACGATCCCGACATGCCCAGGGTCACCATGAAGGAAGGGATGGTCTTGGCCATCGAGCCGATGGTCACTGAAGGTTCCTGGGAGGTCGACCTCGGCGCCGACGAATGGACGTTCAGCACTGAAGACGGCAGCCTCGCCGCGCATTGGGAATTGACGCTCGTCGTCACGCAAGACGGTTATGAGATCCTCACGCCGCTGCCGATTTAGCCCATGTCATCCTGACCCCGGCGAAGGCCGGGGGAAGAATCTGCCTCGTGCTTCGGAGAAGAAAGCAGATCCTTCGCTTCGTTCAGGATGACATACAAAAGCATGAATGTTCTAGGAATCGATCACGGCTCCAAGCGCGTCGGCCTGGCCATAGGTTCGACCGATTCCGGCGCCGCCGCGCCGCTCAAGATCCTCCGTCACGGCGGCGACGCCGCGCTCATCGAGGACATCAAGGCCGTCATCAGGAGCGAGTCGGTCGATCAGGTGATCGTCGGACTCCCGTTCTCGACCGACGGATCTTCTTCATCGCAGACCGACGCGGTCCGCGCTTTCGCGAAGAAGCTGGAGGATGAGACGGACGTCGCCGTCGTGTTTGAAGACGAGCGCTTCTCCAGCCGCGAGATCGAGGCGCATATGAACGCGATGGGCGGACGCAAGGCCTGGAAGGCCTCCGGCCTCGACCGCGACACCGCCGCCGCCACCCTTTTCCTCCAGACCTACCTGGATCGTTTGAAAACCGAGTGATTTTTGTCATCCCGAGCGCTGCGCTTCGGTCGGGATGACAGTAGTATGTCTTCCACCTATCACGTCCGCGGCATCGTGCTTCGCCGCGAGACCTGGCGCGACGCCGCGCGCCTCTACACCATCTACACCCGCGAAGCCGGGAAGCTTTTGGCCGTCGGCCGCGGAACGCGCAAGGTGCTTTCCAAGCTCGGCCCGCATCTCGAACCGTACGGCGTCGTCGACCTCCACCTCGCGCGCGGCCGCAAGACGGAGACGGTCTGCGGCGCGATGATGGTGCGCCCGCCGGATCCGTTCGCGGCGGACGACCGACGTTACCTCGCCGTCTCGTTCGCGGCCGAGATGATCGACCACTTCGTGAAGACGGGCGACCCGGATCCGGAACTCTGGCGCCTGATCGAGGCCTGGTACGCCGATCTCTCCGTCGTCCCCGTCGAGCGCGTCGCCGCGCACCTTTCGGCGTTCGTCTGGCGCTTCATGTCGCGCCTCGGCTACCGACCGAAGCTCGACGACTGTTCGGAATGCGGCCGCTCGCTCCGTTTCGAGTCGGCGCGCTTCCTGCCCGTGCCCGGCACGGCGGCTTGCGGGAATTGCCATCTCGACGAGCGCTCGCTCGTCGGCTGCGAGACGCTTGCCAGCCGATCCGCCGGAGCCGTCGCCAGGATGCTCGACGACGTCAATTCGCCTTCGCACGCGGACGATCCGGCAGCGTTCTCATCCGCGCTTTCCTTCATGGAAGCGCGCCTCGACCGCCCGCTCTCCAGCCTGCCGCTCGTCCGTGCTATGATGAAGCCGTAATCGTACGCTTATAAGAAGTGATATGGATCAGTCCGCGCCCAAGCAAGCCTTCACCAAGCCGATCGGCGGCTTCGTCGTCGTACTGTGCGTCGCCTTGTTCGTGGGCGGCTGGTTGTACGTCGACATGGTCAAGAACGAGCTCGAGATGAAGGTCGATTCCGTCGCGGCGGACCTTCAGGCCGTCCGGGCCGCGCGCAAGGCCGCGGAGGAGAAGGAGACGCCTTCGCCCGCCGCTCCCAAGACCATCACCTACGCCGCAGGACTCGGCGACTACCGGTTCCAGGTCGATCTGCCCGAGGGCCATCACCTGGAATTCGATGAGGACGGTTTGACCGCGCGTGTCGTTTCGGATCAAGGCGTAGAAACGGATCACCGCTACGATATCTCGATCAGCCTCGTCGACCCTCATAAGGAACCGTACGCGTCCTACAAGCCCGAACTCGGCTTGCGCGTCATTCGTACGGATGATGGAAAGGCCTCGTTTTGGATTACGGGCTGGGAAGGTTTCGTCGCCGTCGCCGCCAGCTTCAAAGCGCTTTGAAACGTATATGAAGAAGATGAAAAATCCGCTCGCCATCCTTCCGCCCAAGGCCCGTCCGTACGCGATGCTCGTCCTCGCCATGATTCCGCTCTTGGCGGTCTGGGCGGTGTACGACGACGTCGTCCGTCGGCAAGCGTCCGAGATCGAGCGTCTTCGCAGCTACGCTTCGGACACGGCGCAGGTGCCTGCGTCGGACGCCGAGCCGACGATCGCTCCGAAGCCTGCCGGAAGCGCCGCGCCGTCGCAGTTCGCAGCCCCCACCACGGACTGGCGCACGGTCACCAGCCCGGACGGCTCGTACCAGGTGAGCCTGCCGCCGGGGACGAAGATCGTCCTGAGCGAAGGCGTCACCTATGTCATGGCCGACCCGACGCCGCGCGGCGCCCTGCCGATCATGGTCATCAAGATCCCCAGCGCTCCCGACAAGCAAGGATACAAGCCGGGGACCTCGACGAGCGTCATGCTGACGATCGGCACGCAGAGTTGGTGGCTCTACACCTGGCAGTACAAGGCATGGGCGTCCTTCGACCGCGTCGTCTCCAGCTTCAAAATCTTGGAATAAATCCCTATGGATCAAACGACTTTCGGACCCGTCAAGCCGATCGCCGGCGGCATCGTCATCTTACTGGCCGCCGTCCTCATCGGAGGCCGATTGTATGTCGAGGGCGTCCGGAACGAGCTCGAGCTGAAAATCAGCGCGTTGGAGGCGCAGCAAGACGCCATGCTTGCAGAGACGGAAAAGACGAAAGAGATCGGGAAACCTCAAGCGCTTGCGAGGCCGGTATTCGACCCATCGACGGTCAAGGTGGGCGATCGTGTCGGCGCCTGGACGGTCATCAAAATCGAGGGCACAGAGCCTGGCTATCCTCGGAGTGTTTCATTGAGCGGCTCCGCCACGGTCACAGGTACCTATACATACTGGCCAGAGGACGCGGCGTTCTTGGGAGGCATGGTGTTGTTCAAGAGCGACCATGAGTCATCGGCTCTTCTCCCTGCCGCCAGCACAATGATGGGAACTTCCTTCGGATTTTCGGACCTAACGAAAGCGCATGCGGTTTTCGGCCCGGAAGGCAGCATGGGATCAGCGACGGTCATGGTTTCCGATTATACGGTGAATCTCATCGGGGGTGAGGTATGGGATGCCGTGGAATCGTTCGATATCGTGACGAAAACCTTGAAAGAGAACGGCTGAGCGTCTCAAGACCCGCCGCTCGGCGGGTCTTGTTTTTCGTGAAGTTTCAGGCTAAGGTAAGCGCACTATGGAACACGTCCTCGTCCGCGACATCGCGAAATATGCCGGCCAGGAAGTCCTGCTGAAAGGCTGGTGCCACAACTTCCGTTCGTCCGGCTCCATCTTCTTCCTGCAGTTCCGCGACGGCAGCGGCCGTCTTCAGGCCGTCATCTCCAAGAAGGAAGTCTCCGAGGAGGCCTGGAACGCCTGCCAGTCGCTTTCCATCGAGGCATCGGTCGAGATCGAAGGCCTGGTGAAGGCCGAACCGCGCTCGCCTTCCGGCTATGAGATCGGCGCCAAGTCCGTCCGCGTCGTCGCGCTTCCGACGGAAGAATTCCCCATCGGCAAGAAAGAACATGGCGTCGAGTTCCTGATGGACATCCGCCATCTCTGGCTGCGCTCGTCGCGCCAGGAGGCCATCCTCCGCGTCCGCGACGAGATCGCCTTCGCCATGCGCGAGTTCATGAAGGAGAGGGGATTCACGCTCACCGATTCGCCCATCTTCACGCCCAACGCCGTCGAAGGCACGACGGATCTCTTCGAGGTGAAATACTTCGACGACAAGGCCTACCTCTCGCAGTCCGGCCAGCTTTACCTCGAAGCTACCTCCGCCGCGCTCGGCAAGACCTACTGCTTCGGGCCGACCTTCCGTTCCGAAAAATCCAAGACGCGCCGCCACCTCACCGAGTTCTGGATGCTCGAAGCCGAGGCGTCCTACATGGACTACCAGCAGAACATGCAGCTCCAGGAAGACATGGTCGTCCACGTCGTGAAGAAGGTGCTCGCAAACCGCCGCGAGGATCTGAAGACGCTGGAACGCGACGTCGCCCCGCTCGAGAAAGTCGCCGAAGGCGGCTTCCCGCGCATCACCCACGCCGAAGCGGTCGCCAAGCTCCGCGAGCTCGGCAGCGACATCAAGGAAGGGGATGACCTCGGCGCCGACGACGAGACGATCCTCACCCAGCAGTACGACAAGCCCATCTTCGTCCATCACTACCCGGTCGAGATCAAGGCCTTCTACATGAAGCCCGACCCCCAGGATCCGACGCGCGCGCTGAACGACGACATGCTCGCGCCCGAGGGCTACGGCGAGATCATCGGCGGAAGCCAGCGCATCGACGGCCTCGCGCTCCTGGAGAAGCGCATCGCCGAGCATGGCCTGCCCAAGGAAGCCTTCGAGTGGTACCTCGACATCCGCCGCTACGGCTCCGTCCCGCACTCCGGCTTCGGCATCGGCCTCGAACGCACCGTCGCCTGGATCTGCAAACTGCCGCACGTCAGGGAGACGATCCCGTTCGCCAGACTCCTGAACCGCTTAAAGCCGTAGCCTGTTCTCATCCCGTCCCCGCTTTTATCCTCCTCGAGGAGGGTGGGCGACGTCGAGGATCTGTCATTTGCGTTCAAGATTACCCTTGAGCTCTTGAAGAGAGGGCGCTAACGATCGTACACGGCATGGTCTCCGACGGCGAGAAGACAGGCTTCTCGATGCTCCCTGTTCAGATGCGTGAAGACGATCCGCGTCTTGTAATTCACGGAAAAAGAATAGCGGTCCTTCAAACGGCCGGAAAGTTTGTGGACCTTGAGCGCCTTATGGTTCGCCGAATCCTTGAAGACCTCGATTTTTTCGATGACTTCATCCTGTAAAGCCTCCGGCAGCGCCTTGAACATCCTGACGAATGTCGGCGAATACGAGACGTCCATACGGCGTCAGGGGAGTCGCTTGGCGATCTTGCGGAGATCTCCGCGCATGATCTTGCCGTCGCGGACCTCTTGCTCCGACCGGAGCACGGACTCGACGGCCTGATCTTCGGCGAAACGAACCAGCGCCTGGCGCACGACCTCGGCCTTGTTGGCGGCGACGCCGCGACGGACCATCTCGTCGATGAAAGCCTCAAGGGCGTTCGGAAGGGGAACGGAAAGCGTGGACATATGATAGTTTAATATGATAATATCATATCATAGCCATGGTCCTTGTCAAGACCAGACGGCCCGCATGACCTACCACGATGGCCAGTTTTCACGCAAACCGTGGGCACTTCGGGGTCTGACCCCCTAGGATGGCGTCATAAATACTTGACGAAATCGCCGCTTTTTGCTGTCATTCTTACATCGTACCTTTGGAGCGAGGCCCAGGTCCTGCCATGTTGGCGGGAAGGGGGAAGCGCTCACGATCGAGGAGAACGTCATGTCGAAGAACAAGGATATCGTCCAGTTCATCAGCGTTTCGGGCGTCGCCACTGACATCGTGCACAAGCTGGCCCAGGCGGTCGCCGAGCGAGGCGGTGATCTCGATGGCCTGCGTCGGATCATCTCCGACGCGTCGCTCTGCGGGGAGCTGGCTGACCGGCTCGTCCGCCGTGATGGCGCCAGCCTCGCCGCGATGATCGCCGCCTGCCGGTTCGACTACCCGCCGCACCCCTACATCACCGAGGCGAACTTCCCGCTCACCGGCAGCCCGGTCGCGGACGTTGCGGACATGCTGACGGTCAGCCAGAAGGACCTCGGCGGCCAGAACATGACCACCACCCAGATCGAGGTTGCCATCGACAGGCAGGGCTTCCGCCCCGCCACCCTTGCCGAACAGCTCGTCTACGCCAAAGAGAAGTGGAACGGCAAGGACTGGATCGCGGCTCTCGGTTCCTCGCAGGTGTTCCACGACGGCAGCCGCTGCTTCACGTATCTCTGCGGGGGCGCTGGCGGTCGTGGGCTGTGCCTGGACTGGGGCGACCCCGCGCCCCGTTGGCTCGACGTCGGCCTGTGCCTCGTCGTTCGCAAGTAGCACTCGGAAACTTGGTTCCTCGGCACTTGGCTGCCCTTGGATCCTCAGGCCGCGCGAGATGAATCTCGCGCGGCCCACTTATTTTTGGTAAGATGTGCGCGGATAAGATGACAGCCTGCGGTCACGGCTTCGGGCGGTCGAGTCTGGGTTCGAGCGTCAGGCCGGAATGGCTGGCGATACGTCAAGCGCCAGCGTGCCGTCGCCGGACCCGTCATGAAGATACTTGGTGCGGAATCGCAGGGGAGGCTGCTCCCGAATCCGATACAGCCCCGAGGATGAGATCAAGCTGGTGCGCATCCGGAAGGGGGAGTGGGAACGGCACGAGAGCACGTTCTTCGATGCGTCCGTGCGCACTGACTTCCACTGCAAGGATGTCAGGGTGAAGATCGAACGCGACCTACCTGGGCGATGGGACAAGGATTTCAATGTCGGATAAATGGCTCAAATGAGCCATTTTTTCATACATCGAGCGAGGTTGCGGTCGGCGGAAACGCGTGATAGAGTGCGAAGGAAATCACCGCTATGAACCGCATTTTCGTATTGGACACGCTGAACCGGATCGGGGAGGAAGTCACGCTCAAGGGCTGGGTGCACGTGCGCCGCAACATGGGCAAGATGATCTTCATCGAGCTGCGCGACCGTTCCGGCATCATCCAGGTCGTCTTTCATCCGGGGAACCCTGACGCCCTCGCGGCCGCCGCCGAACTCCGTTCCGAGTACTGCGTCGCCATCCGCGGCAAGGTCAACAAGCGCCCGGAGAAGCAGGTCATGGCCGATCAGCCGACCGGCACGGTCGAGTTCGAGGCGCTCGAACTCACTATCCTGAACGCTTCCAAGACGCCGCCCTTCGAGTTGACGGCCGACACCCGCGCCGTCGACGAGGAGCTGCGCCTCAAGTACCGCTACCTCGACATCCGCACCGAGCGACTCCGCAAGAACCTGTTGCTCCGCGACGAGATCGTCTTCGCCTTCCGCAAATGGCTCCGTGGCGAAGGTTTCGCCGAGATCGAGACGCCCATCCTCACCAAGGGTACGCCGGAAGGCTCCCGCGAATACCTCGTGCCGTCGCGCCTCCACGCCGGCAAGTTCTACGTGCTTCCGCAGTCGCCGCAGCAGTTCAAGCAGCTCTTGATGGTCGCTGGCATGGAACGCTACTTCCAGATCGCCCGCTGCTTCCGCGACGAGGACCAGCGCGGCGACCGCCAGCCGGAATTCACCCAGCTCGACCTCGAGATGTCGTTCGTCACGCAGGAGGACGTCCTCGAGACCTGCGAGCGCATGATGATCGACGTCCTCAAGGAGGTCGCGCCGGAGAAGACCATCACGCAGGTGCCGTTCCCGCGCTTCACGCACGCCGAGTCGCTCGAGAAGTTCGGCAGCGACAAGCCCGACATCCGCAAGGACAAGTCCGACCCGAACGAGCTCGGCTTCTCGTGGGTCTTGGATTTCCCGATGTTCGAGAAGGACGCCGCCGGCGGACTCCAGGCCGCGCACCATCCGTTCTGCATGCCGCATCCGGACGACGTCGGCTTGCTCGACACCGATCCGTTCAAGATGCGCGCTTCGTCCTACGACATGGTGCTGAACGGCTACGAGCTCTCCTCCGGTTCCATCCGCATCCATCAGCGCGAGCTCCAGAACAAGATCTTCAAGCTGCTCGGCCTCGACGACGAGACCATCGAGAAGCGCTTCGGGCACATCCTCGAAGCCTTCGAGTTCGGCGCGCCTCCGCACGGCGGCATGGCTCCGGGCATCGACCGCCTCGCCATGATCCTCTCGAACGAACCGAACATCCGAGAAGTCATCGCCTTCCCGAAGACGGGCGACGCCCGCGACCCGATGATGGGCGCCCCCTCGACCCTCCCCGAAGCCCAGCTCCAGGAAGCCCACATCCTCGCCCTCGCTCCGAAGGAGAAAAAGGGCTAAGATTAAGCTGTTAAATAGACCCCTCGGCTTCGCTCGGGGTGACAATACTCATATGGCCGTCGCCAAACCTCTCCTCAAGTATCTCGACAAGGCCGAGATCAAGTACGAGATCGTCCCGCATAAGAAGGTCTACACCGCCTACGATTTGGCGCAGACGCTCGGAGAGAAGCTCGACGGCATCGCCAAGACCCTGCTCGTGAAGGTCGAACTGCCGAAAGTCGACAAGAAAGGGAAGCACTACATCCTGGTGATTCCGGCTTCGTATCGCGCCAACTTCCAGAAGATCAAGAAGCATCTCAAGGCCAAGAAGGTCTCGATGGCGGTCGAGAAGACGCTGAAGTCGCTGAAGCTCAACCCCGGCGCCATCACGCCCTTCGGCGGCTACCACAAGCTCGAGATCCTGCTCGACAAGGCGCTGCTCAAGTCGCAGAAGGTGCTGGCTTCGGCCGGCGCCCATACCGAAGCGCTCCGTGTGAAGGTGCGCGACCTGCACGAGAAGGAGGGCGCGACGCTCGGTCAATTCGGAGACAGGGCCAAGATCAAGCTTCAGAAGGTCCTCAAGAAGGCCAAGAAGTCCGCCAAGCGCGTCGTCAAGAAAGCCAAGAAGGTCCTGAAGAAGGCCGCGAAGAAAAAGAAAATCTAATGTCACCCCGTCGTAGGACGGGGCCCAGCCAACGACGTCGGAGTCCTGGGTCCCGGCCTTCGCCGGGATGACATCACCGCGATGTACGACGTCAAGATCGAGAAATTCGAAGGTCCTCTCGACCTCCTGCTCAAATTGATCGAGCGGGAGGAGCTTGATATCACGCAGGTGGCGCTGCTCAAGGTCACTGACCAGTACATCGAGCATCTCAAGAAATTGCCGGAGATTCCCGCCGAAGAACTCGCCGACTTCCTGGTCGTGGCCGCGCGCCTGCTCTACATGAAGTCGAAGATGCTGCTCCCGCTCCTGCACTGGGGCGAGGAAGAAGAGGAGGGCGATCTCGAGCGGCGCCTCCGGATGTACAAGGAGTACGTCGAGGCGGCCAAGAAGGTGCAGGCCATGCTCTCGGAGAAGCGACACACCTATGTCCGCGAGAAGCCGCCCATTTCCGCTCTAGGCTTCGCCCCGCCCAAGGACTTCACCGGCGATAAGATGGCCGCGATCTTCCGCGACGTGCTGCGCCGGCTCGTCCCGGCGGTCAAGACGCCCGAAGGCGTCATCGAGAAGACGGTCTCCATCCACGAGAAGATCCAGCGCATCCACGACCTCATCAAGAAGCACGCGAAGCTCAGCTTCCATCACGTCCTCCGGGACGCGGCCACGCGCGCCGAGATCATCGTCTCGTTCCTGGCGCTGCTCGAGATGGTCAAGCAGCGGCACGTCACGGTGAAGCAGGGCGACAGCTTCGGCGAAATCCATCTTGAAAAAGTATGAGCGTCAAATCCGAAATCGAATCCCTCCTCTTCGTCTCCAGCCGCCCGCTTTCCGCGAAGCGGCTGGCCGAGGCGACCGGACACGCAAAGAAGGAGGTCGAGGAAGCCCTTGAGGCGCTCGTCGCCGACTACGACGCGCGCGAAACGTCCGGCGTGATGCTGCTCAGGAACGGCGACGAGATCCAGCTGGCGACCTCCGCCGACAACGCCGAGATGGTCAAGACGTTCCTGAAGGACGAGTCCTTCGGCGAGCTCACGCGCCCCGCGCTCGAGGCGCTTACGATCGTCGGTTACCGCGGCCCGCTCACCAAGGCGGAGCTCGAGCAGATCCGCGGCGTGAACTGCAGCCTCATCCTGCGCAACCTCATGATCCGCGGCTTGGTCGAGACCGAGGGCGGCAAGGCCGACGATCCGATCGCCCCCGCCAGCTATCGAGTGACCTTCGATTTCCTGCGCTATCTCGGTGTCCGCCGCCTGGAGGAGCTTCCGGATTACGAGAGCCTCCGATCCGACGAGAACCTGCAGAAGCTTCTCGAGTCTTCCGCCGCCAAGTCCGCTTCGGCGCAGGATGCCGCCTCGGAAAAACAATCGGAGGAAGCCTCCTGACCTATGGCCACGTTCCTGCTGCACCTGCTCCTCCTCTCCGTCTTCTCCGGCGTCACCGGTAGGACCGATCTTCTGCGCCCGCCGCGCATCACCCTGGCCGCGGAAGCGTCCGTGGCAGCGCCGGAACCGACGAAGGAAGAGCCTTCCGGGCCGCGTAAGATCGACGAGGCCAGCCTGGGCGTGAAGCTCACCGCGCCCTCCGCCGCGCTCATCGACACGCGGAGCGGGGAAGTGCTCTTTTCGCAGGGCGACGACCGCATCGTCCCGATCGCCTCCATCACCAAGCTGATGACGGCGATGGCGCTTCTCGACATGAAGCCTGACTGGTCCAAGGCCGTGACGATCGAATCCGGCGACAACGCTCTCGCCGGCATCCAGTATCTCCGCGTCGGCGATCGGCTCGCGACGGATGACATGTTCGACGTCATGCTTGTCGGCTCCGCTAACAACGCCGCCATGGCCCTCTCGCGCTCGCTCGGCGTCACGCGCGAAGCCTTCGTCGCCAGGATGAATTCCAAGGCGCGCGAACTCGGGCTCTTCCACACGATCTTCACCGATCCGACCGGCTACGGTCCCGAGAACGTCTCGACCTCCATGGACGTCGCCCGACTCGCGTTCGCCGCCCTCGAGCGGCCCGAGATCCGCGAGGCTCTCACGCGCAAGGAATTCGTCGCGCGCACCGAAGCGGGCGTCGAGCGCCGCGTCCCGGCCACCAACGAGCTCCTGGGGAGCTTCCTGAACGAGGGCGAATCCGCCGTCGTCGGCGGCAAGACGGGATATACGGAGGAGGCGGGCTACACGCTCGTGCTAAGGGCGAAGAAAGGCGAAGCTGACGTCATCGCCGTCACGCTCGGCAGCGCCACCTCGGAGGACCGTTTCCAGGACGCGAAATCGCTGCTCTTCTGGGGTTTCAAAACGTTCTCATGGTGACGTGCTAGAATAGGAGGCGTATGCGCATCGCCATCGATTGCCGTCCGATCGTCAGTCCGGAAATGGGAGAGATGGCCGGCATAGGCCACTATGCCCGTTTTCTGGTACGGCACCTCCTCCGCATCGACGAGGAGAACCGTTACGTCCTGTTCTTCGACGAGCGGGCTTCACGCGGCATGATCGGCGATATCATCGGTCCGGCCAGCAACGCCGAGGCGAAGGTGCTGCCGCTTTCGCGTTTCAAGAAGTTCCTGCCGTACGCCTACTCGCACCGCTACGTCTCTTCCGCCATCGCGCGGGCCGATGCCGACGTCTATCACGGCACGACTGGCAGCCTGCCGATGGCCTACCGAGGACGCAGCGTCATCACCGTCCACGACCTCGCCATCTATTCGCATCCGGAGTGGTTCCCGGGCGGGCAGTTCTTCTCGCGCCGGTTCGTGGTGCCGGCCTCGGTCCGTAGCGCCGCCAGGATCATCGCCGTCTCGCACTTCACCAAGCGCGAGGTGCAGCGCGTCTTCGCCGTGCCGTCCGAGAAGATCGCCGTGGTGCACGAGGGCGTCGAGCCGCCGCCTCCGGAAGCCTGGGAGACGCCCGCGCCGAAGGGGCTCCGCAAGCCGTACATCCTCTATCTCGGCACCGTGGAGCCGCGGAAGAACGTCGAAGGACTCGTCCGCGCCTACGCTTCGCTCTCCGAGAGACATCCGAAGATCGTCGGCGCGACGGAGCTCGTCATCGCCGGCGGCCGCGGCTGGAAGTCCGAGAAGGCCTTCGCCGCCGTCGAGGAAGCCAACAAGCGCCTGGCGCACTCCGGTCCGCGCGTGCGCGTCCTCGGCTACGTGCCCGACAAGGACAAGCACGCGCTCATGGCGCACGCCTCGATGTTCGTCTTCCCGAGCTGGCACGAAGGCTTCGGCCTGCCGGTCCTGGAAGCCATGAACCTCGGCGTGCCCGTCATCACCTCGAACGTCACCGCCCTGCCGGAAATCGCCGGCCGAGGCGCGGCGCTCTTGGTCGACCCGGGCCGCGAGGCGGAACTTTCGCTGGCCATGAAGCATCTCCTCGAGGACGACCTCAAGCGTTCGGAGCTTGGCCGCCGCGGTCTCGAGCGCTCCACCGAATACCGCTGGGACAAGACGGCAGGGGAGACGCTCGAAGTCTATGAAGAGGCGGCGAAAATGAAGAAGTAGGAACGAAAAGACCCCCATCATGTGATGGGGGTCTTTTGGTTGCGGGAGCGGGACTCGAACCCGCGACCTCGAGGTTATGGGCCTCGCGAGCTGCCAACTGCTCTATCCCGCGTCGCATGAGGACTGGTGGGAGTATACGTTTATGGGGTCTTGATGTCAAGACGGGCTGACCTGACCTGCGGCGGCCATGGCTGCTGGGTGGCGGATGAAAAACGCCGCCATCAGATGGCGGCGGCGAAGCGGCGCGCGAGCCGCTGTCGGAGTCTTTCGATCAAGCGATCATGCAATTGTCGGATGCGTTCCGCGCTGAGCCCGCACTTCTCGCCGATCTCCCGCAGGGTCAGCTCATCCTCCTCTTCGCCGAGGCTGAAGCGCAGGCGGAGGATGTCCCGCTCGATAGGTTTCAGCTCCTCGATCGCGGATCTGACGATCCGCAGCTTTTTATCGGGAACGAGAGTCGCCCACTCGGAGACGTCCTCGGGTTCGCCGGCGAGCATGCTGCCGAGACTGTAGTCGAATCCGCTGCAGTAGTCGCGGCCGTCGTCGCGATGGCTGTCCAAAAGCGCATCGAGCGATTTCGGTTCTCTCAACGCTCCACGCAGGAGCCGGAGCTTTTCGACGCCGCATTTCAGCGCCCCAGCGAGCTCTTCCTCCGTCGGCAGACGTCCAAGACCGAGGATCAGATCTTTGCGCGTGCGGCTGGCCTGCATGGAGAATTCGATCATGCCGGCAGGCAGGCGGATCGTCCTTCCCTTGTCCGACATCGCCCGGCCGATGACGTGGCGAATCCACCAGCTCCCATATGTCGAGAAGCGCAAACCGCGACCGGGGTCGTAGCGGAGGACGGCGACGATAAGGCCGCAGTTGCCCTCCTGCACCAGATCCTCGAGCGCCATACGGCCGTGACGGGAATAGCGGCGCGCGATCGATATCACCAGGCGAAGGTTCGCGTGGATGAAACGCTCGGCGATGCGATACGCTTGCGGGTCGTGCCATTCGATCATGGCGAGCCCGAGGCTGTTTTTCGCGGTATCGTCGATATGCTCGACAAGCTTCTCATCGCTCAGGCCGCTCGGGTTGAATTTGAGCAGCGTCGCGCGCATGGCCGCTATCTTGAGCGCCTTTTTTGACGGGCGTTTCGGCGGCACCCATTCGCGATACCGCTCCGCAGCCGGCAGTCCTGCCTTCAACGCCTCCACGGCAGAGGCGAGAGCCTGCTTGATAGCGGAGGTCATCTCGAACTCAGCCTCGGCGCTCAACGGTTCGGAGATTTCTCCGGTCTCGCGCACATGACGCGAGAGGGCGTTTCCTCGGGCGGCAAAGGCCTCCTCGGACTTCCCCGGCCCGGTTTCCGCGACGCCCCGACCCTTGACGGAACAGCGAATCTCTTTACGCACGGTCATTTCGGCCTCCAATCGTATCGTCGGTGTCCATGGCGGACCCTTCCTCATATCAGGTATTACCGGCCAGGTCAAGCCCTTGTACTAGACGGATACATGGGTAACAACTTCTCGTGGCGGTAGATGAAATTG